>Ga0209525_1000004_pt1 | contig 119315 bp, 104 predicted proteins | sample JacPin_JW_Ref_O1_FD_187958 | JGI IMG/M metagenome (GOLD analysis project Ga0209525, IMG submission 187958) | Forest soil microbial communities from Algoma, Ontario, Canada - Jack Pine, Ontario site 1_JW_Ref_O1 (SPAdes) (version 2) | ecosystem: Environmental > Terrestrial > Soil > Boreal... | reverse complement strand
CGAGACGGGCACGCCGCTGCGAAAAGTGGCCGAGGCGCTCGCTCAGCATCGCCAATTTCTGCCGTTAGCGGTCCCGTATTTCGATCGCGCCACTGTGGGCGGCACAATTGGCTCCGGCGTTGATACTCCTCTTCGGCAGTTTTATGGGACAGCGCGGGACTATGTACTCGGAATGGAATTTGTTTTGGGAGAAGGCGTCCGCTCGAAAAGCGGTGGTAACGTGGTGAAGAATGTCACCGGATACGATTTGCACAAATTGATGATCGGCTCATTGGGCACGTTAGGGGTAATGACTCGCGTGAACTTCAAGACCTTTCCGATGCCGGTGGCGAGCCGCGGCTTCGTTGCCACATTTGAAAGTCTTGACCGTGCCATTGAAATGCGAAATCGCGTCGCGCAATCACCGCTTACCCCAATGACGTTCGATCTCCTGAGTCCGCGCGCCGCGGATCTCTTCTCCACCCCGGGTGCCGAGCGGCTTGCGGGGGGCGCGATGCCGGCTGGTGTGCTTTCGCCCGGTCTTTGGGCTCTAACCATAGGATATTCCGGCAAAGAGAACGTCCTTTCGCGCTACGAGGCTGAGCTGCGCCGTATGGCGGCGGAATCCGCGGCGGGCAATGTGACCGTACTTGGCGATCGTCCTCGTGCTGCGGCGTTCGCCTTTAAACGCGAGTTTATCCCCATCGCGCTTGAGTCATCGCCCACAACTGCGATCGTCAAGATCAGTGTGTTATCCGCGCGACTGAAAGACGCTCTCAGTGCCGCAATAAAGGCCGCCGAAGCAAACCAACTGCCCTGGGCAGTCATGGCCAGGAGTCTAGGGGTGATCTATTTCGCCCTTCTCCCGGCGGAGCTCACCCAAGCGTCACATCGTCAAGTTGTCGGTGCTACCAATCAGATTCTGGATGCTAGTGCGTCCCTTGGGGCAAATGTGACGATTCCCTGGTGCCCATCGGAATGGAAGCCCGCGCTCAAAGTCTGGGGACCCGAACGCCGCGACCTTGCGCAAATGCAAAAAGTCAAAAAAGTCTTCGATCCACTCGGCATTTTCAGCCCCGGCCGATTCATTGGAGGCATCTAGAATCGTGGCCGCGTCTCCGCATCAGACTCATCAAGAAGCCCAGCGCGAATTTGCCCTGACGCTGAGCGGTTTTACGGCGATCGATAAGCCTGAATACGAGGATTATTCACGTTGCGTGCACTGCGCCCTGTGCTCGAATCAGTGTCCCACGTACCGTCTCTGGGGGCGCGAGGCGGATTCTCCGCGTGGCCGGATTCGCCAGATGGCGCTCGTGGATCAGGGCAGGCTCGAGCTTGGCGATTCCTTTGTGTTGCACATCGACCGCTGCTTAAATTGCCGCAATTGCGAGTCGGCGTGTCCCTCGGGAGTGGAGTACGGGCAATTACTCGAACGCGCTCGTTCTCAAATCGAGCAGAAGTACAAGCGGCCACTTTTTTCGCGAATCGCGCGCGATCTTGTGTATCGCCGCCTGCTCCCCTATCCGGGCCGTATTGCCACAGCCGCCGGGGCGCTGAAAATCTATCAGCGCAGCGGTTTGGCTGCGCTTGCGCGTGGAACTGGAATCCTGCGGATCCTTGGCTTGCAAGAACGCGAACGCCTGATGCCGCAAATCGATTCGACTTTCTTTTTCTCGGAACTTGGCAAGACGTTTCCCGCCAAAGGGCCTCGCCGGGCGCGCGTCGCCCTTTTTGCGGGATGCATCGCGCAGGTCACGTTCAGCGAGCTCAACCGGGCCACGATTCGTGTTCTTCAGGCCAATGGCTGCGAAGTGGTCGTCCCACGCAATCAGGTATGCTGCGGTGCGCTCGCGGCACACGCCGGTGTCCGGGACGTCGCTCGCAACTTGGCGCGCACGAATCAGGATGTTTTTCTGTCCGCAGACTTCGATGCCATTATCACCAATGCGGCGGGCTGCGGGTCCACTCTTAAGGAATACCCCGAATTTTTCGAGGAAAACGACCCTTCGCATCAGCCGGCCGAGAAATTTTCCGCCAAGGTCAAAGACGTCACACAATTCCTCGATGAACTCGGCCTTGTGGCGCCGCTCCGCTCGATACCATTGCGCGTTACGTACCAGGATTCGTGTCACCTCTGTCACGGCCAGCAGATTCGCGAAGCGCCGCGCAAGCTAATCCGAGCAGTTCCAGGCGTTGAGTTGGTGGAGATGCCGCTTTCGGAGCAATGCTGCGGCTCAGCTGGTGTTTACAATGTCACGGAGACGGACGCTTCGATGGAACTACTAGCCGCGAAGATGGAAAACGTGGAAAAGACAAAAGCACAAGCGATTGTGACCGCAAATCCCGGATGCATTTTGCAACTACGCGCAGGGGCCGCGATCCGCAATACTGGGCAGGAGGTAATGCACGTCGTCGAACTGCTCGATCGCGCGACCACCTGAGCCTCAAGCGCCGCAACCCGCCTTATCGCTAAATCTATTTTTCCCCGATCAAGTAGCGGCAGCCTCCCGGCCCCATCCGCGCCGCATGGGTCACACCGGCAGGAACGTCGAAGCGCTCGCCTACATGATACGTCTTCGTTAGACCGCGCATGCTCAAGGTCATCTCGCCGTCCAGGATGACGTGCGCCGTCAGTCCCTCGTGAGTGTGTTCCGGATAGAAAGCGCCGGCACCATCCTGCCACACGTAGACACGCGAAAAACCTTGCCGACGCAGCTGCTCTTTGAATTCTTCTTCCTTGAGTTGCGCCACGTAATTTTCCTTCTCAAGTATAACAATCGAATTTGAACGGGATGCACGGTCAAAAGCGAATGAACTTGAGGAGAAAGAGGTTGCGGGCGGAGCGTGGTGGGGAATCCGCCCGCAAGTACAGCGAGTATTACGGGGTGGGTGAACTTGTCACAGGCGCATCCGGAGAAGCTCCTGCGGCCGGTCCAAAAGTCCGATACAGACCCCTGACATGCCCACGGCCTTCTTCTACGCTGAAACCAGCAGGTACTTGAAACAGTGTGGCCGCAGGCTCCGTGCGCTGGATGTTGGTCAATTGAAACACGGTCTCGCCCATGCGCGGATCGCTGCGCTTGGTCATCACCGTTTCTTGCAGATCGGGCGAGTACCATTTCTCGATGGTGATCACAATCGGTTTCTGATTGCCAATCTCACCAGCCGGAATCGTCCGAGTGATGCGCGTTCCCTGGGCGCTCACTCCGTTGACCGTTTGAGTGCCCAGTGAGGTGGTCGTCGTTTCTTTTTGTCGTTCCTCGGCGAGCGGTCCATCTAGCGCTCGTTTCCCAAATTCATGTCCATTGTGGCCAGTGGTGGACGTCTTGCGAGCAACTTTACGGTCCGGGTCCAGCGTGTATTGCGTGCCGGACACCGGATCGTTGATGAAAGTGAATTGCGGTGCAGGCTTACCCGCAGCAGCCCACGGTCCGATGGCGGGCAAAGTCGTGTCGCGGCGCGTTCGACCCTGGCTATCGCGTGCGATGCTACCGGTGGCGCTGCGCTGAATCTGGTTGCCGTCCACAAGCGTTTGCGTGGTCTGGGTCGAAAAACTCGCGGTAAAAGGCGCGCCCGTAACCGTCTTCCCGTTGACGCCTCCTTCAAATGACACGAACCCGATGACATCCGGCGGCCCACCCGGTCCCGGTCCCATGGCCTCAAAAAACACGTCCGGCCCATCAGGGGACTGGGGCATAGCAATTTGCGCGTTCTGTGCAAGTGCGCTGCCTGCCACGAGCAGCCCGATGCCTATCGCTGCCATTGCCGGAAACCGATTACTCTTCATGACTACTCCTCCTGGGTAATGCTGGTACGAACTCTAATCCGCGCTCTGCGCTACGAGGCGGATCGCCTCGGGCGTTCCATCTGCGCTTACAACCAAATCCGCGGGAATTTGATCCCTATTCTCGATCCCGGAAACAGGCATACCAAGCGAGGCCAATGCCGATCGTGAGAGAATCACCCGAACCACCGAGCCCCCCTCCATCATCGAGGGGTCATCTGCGTACGGCAGCGGGGTGAAGTTTTGCGCGACCTCGGTTTCGTCTGATTCGCTGGCCTGCGGAGCAGGAGAGACATGCGTCGCCGCCGCGCTGCCCTTTACGTTGTCTTGAACAACATTCCGCGGTGATTCAGTGCTCGACCGGTCAGTCTCCTCTGCGCTTTTCGCCGCACTCGGCTGTGATCCAAATCCGAGCCCATGGGAGGGGGCATAGAAGCGCTGGAGTGAAATCCCCAAAACCAGAAATAGCGCCGCCGCGACTCCGATCGCAGCGATCCTCCACTGCATGCGTCGCTGCTCCGACGTTTTCTTCGCGCGCCGAAATTCCTGGAGCAGCGCAGCTTCGACGCGTGACGACGCCGCACTTCTATTAGGCTCATTCGCAATCCTGGCCAGCCCAAAATCGAGCGATTCGGTTTCGGTCAGAAGTACTCCGCAATGGCCACACGATTCTGCGTGAATCAACGCTTCTTCACGAAGCTCGTTTCCTTTAGTCCCAGAGCGATCGAGTTCGTGAACGATTTCTTTGAATTCTGAGCACTTCATATAGTTCCTGTTTCCATCATCACAGCTTTCGTCTCACTGTCATCCAAACAAATCTTGATTCAGTTTCCGGCTGCCAACCCACGCACCATCACTGGTTCGCGCAGCTTCTCAAGCAGCAACGCCCGCGCCCGATGCAGTCGCGACCTCACTGTACCTAGTGGACAATCGAGCGCGGCTGCAGCCTCTTCGTAACTCATCTCCTCGAGCTCGCACAGGACCACCACTTCGCGATAATTCTCCGGCAGAGTCGCAATCGCTTGGCGCACTCGCCCTACCGTCTCGAGCGATTCAAATTCGTAGTGCGCCTGAGGCGCCGTGCTGAACACGCCGTTTCCATTGTGCCTGCCGTTGGCCGCGCTTGCGAAGCCGCCGATCCCATGTGCTCCGACTGTCTGGAATCCAGCGGGCCCCGACTCGCCGCCCTCCTCAGGCAGCGGCACGCAACGGCGATCCTGGTCCCAGCGTTTTCGAACGTGATTTCGCGCGATGCCGAAAAGAAACCCGGTCAGCGTGCCGCGTTCGGGATCAAATCGCTTCGCGTCGCGAATCAGTGTCATAAAAACTTCCTGCGTCACGTCCTCAGCCACCGCCGCATTCCCGCTCATGTGCAAGGCAAATCGGTAAATCGACGGGTGCTTACGCCGGTAAAGAAGGGTGAACGCTTCTTCGTCTCCCGCCAGCATCCGCCGAAGCAGGCCGTCGTCGGTGATCGGTATGGCCTTGTTCATGGTGTTGCTTTGGACGGCCTGTTCTGCTTCTCGTTACATATTCCGTTCGTGCTGCCAAATGGTTCCACCAAGTAGAACACGGGCGCAACGATCAGGCTTCGATCGGGAATTTTTCTTTCAGTGTTAGCGCGGGAGGCTTTCCACACCGGACTTACTCGAGGCTAAACCATTGTCATCAGTTGAGTTACGGATATTACAAGCTCACAACTAGGAGGTCGAAGGCCGCATCATCTTCGCGGCCATCTTTACGACGAAGCTCCTGGGTGCTACCCGCTCCGATTCCATCATCAGCCGATTCATCGCACCAGAGATCACATAGCTTTTGCCAGCAGCAAGCGCTTCGAGTCCCACCCGGGCTACCTTTTCCGCGGTTTCAGCTGAACGAAAGACCCGATCCGGCTGCTCTGCAACCTGCTGAAATTCCGTTTCTGTCGAACCCGGGCAGAGAGCGCACACGCGAACACCGAACGGCCGCATCTCCTCGGCAATGCCCTCGGCGAAAAGCAGATCGAAGGATTTAGTCGCGGCATACACCGAATTGAACGGAACTGCTTGAAACGACGCAGTGGAAGCGAGGATCAAAACGTCGCCATGGCGGCGCTCGACCATCCCCGCGATGTACAGCCGCGTGAGATGCACCACCGCGGAACAGTTGACCTGGATCATTTCGAGCATCCGCTCAGCCGGGATTTCGTGGATGTGGCCATACGCGCCAAAGCCGGCGTTGTTGACAAGCAACTCAATTTCGATTTGCTTGTTAGATGTGAATTCGTGAACTTCCGTCGGAGCCTCGGGTCGAGTCAGGTCGGCAGCGAATATTTCAGCGCGGATCTGATGTTTTCCCGATAGTTCAGCGGCGAGCTGCTGAAGGCGGTCCGTCCTTCGCGCAGTAAGAACAAGGTGCGCTCCACCAGCCGCCAGTTGCCTGGCCAGTTCTAGGCCAATCCCTGCACTGGCACCCGTGATTAACGCCCATTTTCCCCGCCAGCGGTCGTTCAAGGAACCTCCGCACAAACACAGGGAATCAGACCATAAAAAGGGATGCTTCGGAAGCGAGAATATGGTTCGGAGGGTTAGGCGCGATTGGCTGACAGGCGGGAGAGAATGTTTTTGCGAAGGCGAAGGCCTTGGTCTTTTAGCCGATCACCTTGCTCTTTCATGTGATTGAGGAGCTGGCGCGCCCAGACAAACTCAGCCGCCAACACCCCCAAAGCGAGCGCGATGACCAGCCAGCCCGGCCCAGGCGTAACTATCATCACTATGCCCAGTACGAGCAGCGTGAACCCAAAGAGTATCTTCAGGAACCGCTTCGTTTGTTGTAGGGACTTTAAGAGCATCTCTGTCGCTTCATCCCTGGCCGAAACTGTCATCTGCTACGTTAGATGCAGAGGCCAGACAAACGAATCAGTGAGCACGTTGATTTCCATCGCAAAAGTGCCTTGTTTTCAACTTTCTTCCGGTCGAAAAGCGCTTGGATGTGTGATTGCGGGCGAAATCAACCTCTAAATCGTGGCGCTTTGATTCATTTTCGGGAGGTTTCATGCCGGGGGAATGCAACAATTGGGAAGAGAAATCTCCCGAAGGGACGAAACGACTTCTGGCCGTTCCTATTTGGTGTCGAACAGAACTGATTTGGAAAGACACGAATGAAAAACGAAGAATCAGGCTGGGGTCGGCGTCTAGAACTTGAACACAAATCCCGTTGAGATCTTGGGGCTGAACTGGTAAGTGGAAAAATAGTGCGATCCAATCATATCGCCGCTCACCCGTATCGCCCACCTCTTGTAGTGGCCGCCGATGTCCACTCCGCCACCAACTTCATAAGCAAACGCTTCCTGCGGCCCAAATGCAGTTTGCGGCGTGAAATGTGTTCTTCCGAAAAGCGCGTGGCCCCAGAGTTCCAGTCCGCGAGGGCCAGACCAACGAAAACGCGGACCGCCTCCCCCAAAAAGGAACCAGGAATCCTGGCCGTTTTGCGTTCCGTAAGTCGCAGACATCTCACCATCGATTCCCAACCACTCCTTCCAATAGTAAACGATCGACCAGTTTGCTCCGTTTTGGTTCTCGTTGCGTGTCGGATGCGATGTCTCGTAAAACCTGAAAAACGTATAACCCGCGTAGGCCTGCCACCGGTAGGTTCGGAAGACCCCTTGCACCTGCTGCGGACTCGGGTCTAACTCCACCACTGAAGTGGTTGGCAGACTCGGCATGTTTGTCCCGCGCAGGATTCCGCCTGAGGTGGGGAGCGGCGCGCCAAGGCTTGCTGAAAAGGGTAGCGCTGCCAGCTGCGCAATCGCGTCGTTCGATCCATCTGACGTTGTGAACGGGCTGGTAAAGGGCATTGCCAGCAGCAAAGAGCTATTTGGCACACCTTGCGCGGCCGCATTTAGGCCAGCAATACACACGATCCCGATCAGCACTAGCAGGTGTCGCATCGCGCCCCTCTCCCGGACATTGCGTCCACTCGATTCATACTCATTAATTTGACCTGATGTGGCGTTCGGCTGTCCACTGAAATTGATTGCTGAGGGCACCGTTATTCGGTGGTGTTGCTCGTCCCTTCTCTGCCTGTCGTTTGTAATTTCGCTGCCAGCGAATGTTAAATCAGGCCCGCCCGATTGATTGCAGCGCAAGCCTTGACTCCGGCTTGGCGTCTGCTATCATCAATTCGCTGGCTTACCACCAGCGCTTATCCAGAGTGGCTGAGGGTACAGGCCCTTTGAAGCCACAGCAACCTGGTCCACGTGCCAAGGTGCTAATTCCTGCCTAGTGGGGAGAGATAAGATCCTCAGTCGACCGGAACCCCGGTCGTTGAAGATTCAACTCCCAAACTGCAGTTAACGACGGCGGAGGCATTCGCATTTGCGAGTGCCGTTGCACGCGCTCAATTCGACGTGCGACGTAGCGTCCGTCGCGCCGCCTTCTCAGGCTTGGGGTGGCTGCATTTTGCGCAGCGCCCCGCTCAACAGGCGGCGCGCGGAACGAATCCATTCCGATCGCAAAGGGAGACCTGTATGTCAGACAGCCTATCGGCTGATTGTACGATCGCTGTTATAAAAATTGGCGGCTCCATCTTCAAGAACACGCGTGCATATCGGCGTGCCGCCCGCTATGTTCGCAATCGGCACGCTGCCTCGCCCGACGAGCGATTAGTCGTTGTTGTTTCGGCCCAGGAAGGTGTCACCGATTGGCTTGCGGCCACCGCTTGCCAGGTGGTAGCCCAGCCAAACCCATCTGCGCTGGATTTGTTGTGGTCCACCGGGGAGCTGCGGTCGGTTGCCCTGCTCGCTCTTCACTTACAAGCTTTGGGAGTCTCCGCTGCTCCGTTGAACATTCACGAGGCGGGTCTGGGCACAGCTGATACCACGCGCATCGCTGCTACCACTGCGCACGCTGTTCGCGTGAATTCATACCGCCTCCGATCTGTGTTGAGCCAGCATTCAGTCGCAGTCGTGCCTGGCTTTTTTGCCACCGACGCCACGGGGGCGGTTCGTTCGCTTGGTCGCGGCGGGTCAGACCTGACCGCCGTCCTCCTCGCCAGAGGACTAAATGCGTCCCGCTGCGAGCTGCTTAAAGACGTGCCCGGCTATTTCAGCAGCGACCCGCACGTTAATCCGAACGCACGCCATTTGCCGCATCTCACTTTCGAGGAAGCACTGACCCTCGCCGACCACGGCTGCGATTTACTCCAGCGGCAAGCCATCGAGCTGGCCGCGCAATGCAATCTGCCCCTCGTCGTTCGCAGTCTTGACGAGTCCGCACCCTTTAGCCGCGTCACGGCTAAGCAGGAAGTTACCTCTCCTAGCGCCGCCTTCTCGCCGGAAGCGGTGGCTGCCACTTAAAGGAGTGACTATGGCGAAAGATAATTTTTCAGGGCCGAAATCGATTTCCACGAATTCAACAGATTCCGTAATCGAAAGGAGCAAGAAAATGAAATTTGCAACCAAGACGATTCACGCCGCGCAACCCTCCGAACCCGAAACCGGCTCGCTGATCGCGCCGATTTTTCAAACCTCGACCTACGAGCAGGAATCGCCCGGTCAAGACAAGGGCTTCAACTATTCCCGCACAAACAATCCATCGCGTCAGCGCCTCGAATCCGTGCTTGCTGAACTTGAGGGCGTCCAGCATGCCGCTGTCTTTGCCTCCGGTCTCGCTGCCGAAAATGCAGTCTTTCAAGCCTATCTGCGACCTGGTGACGAAATCGTGCTGCCAACGGACGTCTACGGCGGCACCTATCGCATTCTCAACAAAGTTTTCCAGCCGATCGGGATCGTCGTCCGCCAAATCGACTTCTCTGATGCATCTGCCCTCGATGCCGCCATCACTTCGCGAACCAAGCTGGTCTGGATCGAATCGCCCACCAATCCCCGGCTTCTCGTCTACGACATCGCAGCTATTAGCCGGCTGGCGCATACTCGCGGCGCGTTCGTAGTCGTCGACAACACCTTTGCTACGCCATGTTTTCAGCAGCCGTTCGAACTTGGCGTCGACATCGTCGTTCATAGCGTCACGAAATATCTTGCAGGCCACTCGGACCTGATTCAGGGTGCGGCCCTCGCCAAGGATCCTGCCGTCTTTGAGCCAATCAAGTTTTTGCAAAATGCCACTGGCGCAGTCCCTGCCCCCTTCGACTGTTGGCTTACTCTCCGTGGACTCAAGACACTCGAACTCAGAATGCAGCGCCACGAAGAGAACGCTGCCGCTATCGCCAAAGCGCTTGAGCACCATCCGCTCGTGAGCCGCGTCTATTTTCCGGGCCTTGCTTCCCACCCAGGCCACGATATTGCACGAAAACAAATGACCGGCTTCGGTGGAATGGTTTCATTCGAGTTGAACGGGTCGCTCGAAGAGGTGGTCGCGTTTGCATCTTCGCGCCGCTTCTTCACGCTTGGCGAGAGCCTCGGAGGCGTCAAGGCCCTCCTGTGCCATCCAGCAACAATGACGCACGCCTCGATTCCTCCCGAAGCACGTGCGGAATTGGGGCTGTCCGACAAGCTGATTCGGCTCTCGCCCGGTTGTGAAAATGCCGATGATCTGGTCGAGGATCTTCTTGAGGGCTTTTCGAAGCTGGAACGTGCCCGCGAAGCCCGAGAGGAAGGCCGGAAGGTTGTTACTGCGAGGGCCTAGCACGTCCAGAAAACTCGTCTGTGGACGGATCAGCAGAGGTTGACGTTGCCGTCCGAACACTGACGCATTGAACAACCTCGCTCAATCCGAGGGCTGCGCGTGCCATTTCGTGCGATAGCATGGATTATCCAGCCGCTAGTTTTGCGAGGAGTGGGAATGCGCGTCTTCGATCAGGTCGATCCCCAGCGAGTCGAACGCCGGGAACTCCAGTTGACGATGTTGTCGCTCTCCGTCAACGTGATTCTGGCAGCCGGGGCCGCGCTTCTGATGTATCCCACGATCTCGGCTCATCCGGTCATCTTTGGCGCCACCACGTCCCGCGCCATGTTCGTCGGTTTCTGCGCTCTGTGCGTTCTTCTCGTTGGCTATCTGTTCGATCGGCAAATAGTGGTTCGCCGCCTTCGCAATGAAATCGTCCAGCAGCATCTGAGATACACCCAGCTTCGCCTTCAGGCCGGCCGCGATCTGCTGAGCAGCCTTTCCGGCTTGAATCACTTTCAAGACCGTCTGGTAATGGAATTTAAGCGCGAAGTCCAATCTGGCGCTGCGCTTTCGGTGCTAGTCATCCGGCTCACTCCGGCCGATTCGGTCGAGGATTCGAACGAGGTAACCGTCGCCTACGGCGACGCGGCGAAGGCGATGATGCGGAAATTGCGCCGCGAGGATTCGCTGTACTACTTCTCGGCGGGATCTTTCGGAATCCTGCTGCCTGGCGCTCGCGTTTTGGACGCGCGAGAATTGTCAGCTCGCATCGCGGAAGGCCTGAGCGATGCTGCGGGCGTAATCGGACGCTTTACCTCGGACATCAAGACTTTCAACTACCCGGAACACGTCGAAACCGCCCACGAACTCGAACTCGCCGTCCGCTCTTTGCTTCCGCGCAATATTGTCAGCGAACCTGCCGTAGCAGATGCATTCGCCCTCGCCGACCGTACCTAAATTTGATAGCTGGCAAATGCCTTCAGTTGGTGTTGCTTTCCATCTCTGTCCACTACCGGAGGGATTGCTGCTTATGAAGCTTCCGAAAGTCAGTTTTAGCGGCTGCATCGCCGCCCTTCTGCGGAGCCAATCTTTGACGCGCATCCTCCACAAAACCCAGGAAGCGATGGGCGAGTTCTTGAATTCGGTCCACTTCCCGCCGCTCGATTGCGTCAGGGGGGATCAACTCAGTGCCAACGCCAATCGCCGCAGCCCCCGCCAGGATGAAACTGCCCGCATTCTGTTGATTCACGCCCCCTGCCGCGATCAATGGAATCTGTGGTAGAGCTGTCTTCAACGCCTTGATGTACTTATCACCGCCGACTTGGGCGCAAGGGAACACTTTGACAAAGTCCGCACCAGCGTTCCAGGCTGCGACGACCTCCGTTGGAGTTAGAGCGCCCGGAAGCACTGCCACTTCATCCTTCGCGGCATATTCCACAATAGCCTGATTGAATCCCGGGGCCGTCAGGAAACTTGCACCGGCGTCAACGCAGCGCCGCGCGGTTTCCGTGTCGAGGACAGTGCCAGCCCCGACGATCATTTTTTGATGGTGACGAACAAGGTGGGAAATCAGTTCAACCGCCTCCGGCACGGTCATCGTGATTTCCACGATGGGTATGCCGCCTTTTGCGACCGAATCGGCAGCAAAATGAGCATCTTCGGCAGAACAAACACGAATGGCTGGTACGATCCCGAGTTCCTTGATGCGCTCGCAAACTTCAGTTTTCTTCATGTTGGATTCTCTCAATTTGTTCAAAGGCGATGTTGCCGGTCCACACTCGTTCCATGGATTCTATACCGCGTCGCTAGAATCTGCCGCTGGAAGATGATCGTCTTCGCGCGCAAACCAGCTATACAGGGTGGGCAGAAGAAAAATACCGATCATGAGATTGGAGAGGAGGCCCCCAACAATCACGATGGCAAAAGGGCGCTGCGAATCCGAGCCGATTCCACGCGACAGCGCGGCGGGGAGCAGACCGAGGGTCGCGACCAGCATTGTCATCATGATCGGGCGAAGCCGGAGAACGGCACCTTCCGCGGCAGACTGTTCAATCGTGTATCCACGAGCCCGGAGTTGATTGATGTATTCCACCATGATCACTCCGGTTTGTACCGAGACGCCGAAGAGCGCCAGGAAGCCGACGCCCGAGGAAACGCTGAGGTTCGTGTGCGTGACGAGCAGCGCCAGCAGGCCTCCGAGTGGCGCCATCGCCACGTTCGTCAAAATGAGGAGCGACCATTTCACGGAAGTAAACATCGCGTACAAAATGACGAAGATCGCCACAATCGTGATCGGCAGCACGATCATCAATCGGCGCTGCGATCGCTTTTGGCTCTCATATTCCCCCGCCCAATCAATCGTATAACCTTGTGGCAATTTAACGTTGGCATTCACTCTGCGAATCGCTTCTTCCACAGTGCTGCCCAAGTCTCTTCCACGCACGCTGAATTTCACGGCAACATATCGCGAATTTGCCTCGCGGTATATTTCCGAGCCGCCATCCGTTACGCTGCTCTTCGTCAACTGTGCCAGCGAGACGCGCTCGCCTGTAGGTGACAAGAGACGGATTCGCTCAATTGCGTCTCGCGTATCCCGGTATTGCGGCAAATAGCGCAGCACCAGATCATATCGCTGTTCCCCGACTAACACTTGAGTGAGCGCGCCGCCGCCGACGGCGGTTTGAATTGCGTCTTGAACGTCGGAGACATTGATGCCAAAACGGGCGGCCTGTTCGCGATCTACTTCAAAATTCAGGTTCGGCTGGCCGAGGATGCGAAACATTCCGAGATCCTCTACGCCGCGAACACCTCGCATTGCGTTGACGATCTCATCGCCCTTGGCCTCGAGGGTCTTGAGATCGTCGCCGTAAATCTTTACCGCGAGCGCGCCTTTCACGCCGCTCACAGCCTCTTCCAGGTTGTCTGAAATCGGCTGAGAGAACCCCCAAAATACTCCCGGTATCTTCTCCAACTCGCGATCCATCGCTTCGATCAGCAGTTCTTTGTTTTGATGAAAAACAGGCCGCCATTTTTCCTTGGGCAGAAGGTCAACGAAGAATTCCATGTCGAAGAATCCCGTTGTATCTGTTCCGTCATCGGGACGCCCGATCTGGTTGACCACTTGAGGAACTTCGGGAAAGGAAGCCAGCACTTGACGCGCTCTCTCCGCCACACGCGCGCTCTCCGTGGGCCCGGTGCTGGGTGCCAGCGTCCCTCGAACCCAAATCGCTCCCTCATCCAAATGGGGCAGGAACTCGGACCCAATCACTCCGCTGAATGCCAGGAACATAGCAAACGCGAACAAAAGGGCCGCGGCACCCACGGTTAGAGCCCTTTTTCGGATAGCCCAAGTTACCGCCTTCCTGTAACGATCGGTGAGGTAACCCATCAGCGGGTTCTTCCATTCTTTAACGCCCGATTGAAAGAAAAGGCTCGCCAGAGCGGGTGCCACCAGCATCGAAAATATCAACGCACCCAATAAGGCGAAGGCTACCGTCCATGCCATTGGCTTGAACAATTTCCCTTCGACGCGTTGCAGAGTGAAAATTGGCAGGTATGCAGTGATGATGATCGCAATCGCATAAAAGACGGGGCGCTGAATCTCGTGCGCCGCTTCCCGAATACGCTCCATAGGGGTACGCCGCTCCCTTTCGTGGCGATTCAGATGGCGAACAATGTTTTCGATCATCACCACGGCGCCATCGACAACCATGCCAAAGTCGAGAGCACCCAAGGAAAGCAGGTTGGCTGAAATGTGGCGCAGGTCGAGACAAATAGAGGCAAATAAGAGGGCAAACGGTATGGTAAACGAGACGATAAGTGCGGCACGAGCGTTCCCCAGAAAAATGAAGAGAACGATCACTACAAGGATCATTCCCTCGCCGAGATTGTGCAGCACGGTGTGCGTCGTGTAATGGACCAGGTCGTCGCGGTCCAAGTAAGGGACGATCTTCACTCCAGGCGGTAGTATTTGGTCGTTGAGTTTTTTCACCGCCGCGTGAATCCCGTCCATCGTTGCGGCTGTGTCTGCGCCCTTGCGCATGAACACAATGCCTTCGACCACGTCGTTATCGTCAACCACGACGCCGTCGCTACGATGAATCGCTCTTCCAATCTGTCCCAGTCGAATCCTGGGCCCCTGGGTGACAACGGCAACGTCCTTGATGCGTATCGGTGTGCCCTTCTGCGTTTTCAGTACAGTCTCTTCAATATCTTGGACATTCCTCACCAATCCCACCGCGCGAACGTTGATCTGCTGGGCGCCTTCTTCAATAAAGCTGCCACCGGCGTTTGCGTTACTGTTGGTTAACTGCTGCTCAATCTGAGCCAGACTTAAGCCGTAAGCGACCAGCTTGTCGGGATCCACGCGGACTTGATATTCGCGAGTCAGACCGCCAAATGAGGAATCGTCCACCACGTCCGGCGCGGCCTTGATGTACTTATTGATCGTCCAATCCTGAAGTGATTTGAGTTCCATGAGGTCATATCGGGGATTTGTGCTCGTCAACGTGTACCAATAGACGGAGCCGATCGGACTAAAATCAGGCCCGATCTGTGCCGTCACGCCGGGGGGCAAAGTCACACTCGAAAGCCTCTCCAGGACTTTCTGGCGGTCCCAGTCGTTGTTGGAATCGTCGTCAAAGATGAGATTCACGACCGACAAGCCAGCCAACGAAGCAGAACGCACATGTTGGAGATGAGGAGCTCCGTTCATCTGAATTTCAATCGGTATCGTGATTTGCTGTTCCACTTCCTCCGCCGCCCGCCCGGGCCACTGCGTGATCACTTGAACCCACGTATTGGCCACATCCGGATAGGCTTCAACAGGCAATCTCTTGAAAGCGACGATGCCCCACACGAAAAGAACCGCTGCCACACTTAGGACAATGAAGCGATTGTTGAGGGCATAGTCGACAATCGAAGCGATCATTACTGTTCCGCCGTATTCTGGAATTCAAGCGCATTCGCTATCACTTGCTGGCCCGGCGCAATCCCTGACCTGATCTCCTGCATGTCGCCTGGAAGCATTTCTCCAGCCTTCACCTCCACTCGCCGAAAATTGTTGCCGCCGGCAGGCACGTACACCCAATCGCGATCGTGCAAGTGTAAGACCGCGTTAGTCGGTACAGCCGCGAGCTTTTCTTTCTTCTGGCCGTGAAAGGTGGCAGTTCCAAACATTCCTGGGCGCATGATGCCCGGATTGCGCACTTCGATCCGGACTTTTGCAGTGCGGAGATTCGGGTCCAGGATGGGGCTGACATTGCTGATGGTTCCGGTGAAAGTCTTATCGGGATACGCGTTCAGGCGAACGTCCGCCTTTTCTCCCACGCGCACGGATGCAAGATCGTTTTCGTACACATCGCAAAGAATCCAGACGTAAGTGAGGTCGGAAATTGTGAACGGATTGGGCGAACTCAGGCCTGCGACACCTCCTGCGTTGGTAACTTGCTGGTCGGTGATCACCCCCGTTATGGGCGCATGAATATCCACAACCCCAGAGGGTTGATCAAGATTGGCATTGCCCAGAACACGAAGTTTCTCGGCGGTGGTCTTTATATCTACTTGAGCCTTGGCTTCTGAGTCTTGCGCAATCTGAAGATCGTTCAGGGAGATCGCACCTTTGTCATACAGCAGCTGTGCTCGCTCCGACTGCGTGCGCGCCAGTTGTTCATCCGCCACCGCTTTTTGATAGTCGGAATAGGCTCCGGCAATATCAGCGCTTTGCACTCGCAAAAGCACCTGGCCCTTCTTAACCATGTCGCCCAAGCGGGCTTTAATTTCCACCACGCGGCCAGTAGCCAGTGAGATAACCGGCACCGTTCGGGAAATGTCGGGGTTGACCGTCGCAGTCGCCGTCAGTTGCGATGTCGTGACACGCTCGGCCGCAGTGGTTAACGGAAATTTGTCCGGATGGTCCACTTGAAAGACATTCCGATCTTCCGCGCGCTCGACCTTCAGGGGCGGCGGTGCTCCTGCATTGGGGTCACTTTTCCCATTGCCGCAGCTGCAGAGAAACAGAATGGCGACAGACGAGAGCACCAGCATTTGAGTGGATGGCCGTCTCATTGGATGACCTCACGTCCCACGGCAAGATTCAATTGATTCGCTGCGTCCAGATAAGCGGCAACCAGATTCAAATAGTTGACTTGTACGCTCCGGTAATCCGCTTGGGCATTGAGAAAATCAAGAAGAGAAGCAGCGCCATGCTCGTAAGAAAACGCGATCGTATCGCGGATCCTCGATGCCTGTTGCAGATAACGGTCTTTGTAAGGTTGCAGAAGCACTACTGTGCTGGTGACTGTGGCGTACGCGGAGTCCACGTCGCTGAAAACTTGCGCACGCGCGGCTTCCATCAATTTCTCGCTTCGGTCGATGTCCAGTTGGGTGCGAAGTTTTTCACCCTGATTGCGATCGAAGATGCGCAAGGGGATGCTCACACTGAAGCCAAAGTATTGGTCAATGGGCGGGTTGCGTCCCACATCGAAGCCGAACGTCGGGTCCGTCGATCCATTGGCCACGGCCAGCCGGTGATCAGTTTTGGCTTTGTCGACGGACTCCAATGCTGCCCTCAAGTCGGGACGTGTGTCTAAGGCTCTTTGACGGACATCATCCAACGGCGTGATTTGATGCGAAAAAGCGAAAGGCCCCGTCACGTCGAATTGCTCGACAGGCGTCCGATCGTTCAAAAGGGCCAATAACTGAATCTTTGCAGTACGCAGGTTTACTTCCGCTGTTTGCAGATCTGACTCGTACTGTACGCGCTGCAGTTCAAGGCGATCCAAATCCACTTGAGCAATCGCTCCTACTTTGTACCGGTCGCGATTTACATCGAGCACGTGGTCGTAGTACGTGAGGTTTTCTTTGGCCAGATCGAGAACGGCTTTTTCTTGGAGCGTTTGGATGAAAGCCATCCTCAAATCGAAAATAAGTGTTCTCTCAAGATCCGCCTGCCCGGAGACCGCGATTCCAGTTGCTTTCTGCGCGCTCTCCAGGCGAAGTTCTCGTTTGTGCTGTCGCTCATGCAGGTAGCTGACGGCTGCCACCGACAGTAGGAATCCAAACGTGCTGTGGTGCGGACCACCGGGGAATGGGTCTATCTGATCAGCGAGGATCGAGAAGTTCGGGTTCGGACGCAAATAGGCCGTAGTCTCATTGGCTCGGGACTCATCTATCCCGATCTGTCCCGCCCGGAGAGATGGATTGGCAGCCTCAAATCGGGCTCGAATCTCCTGCCATGTCAGGGCTTGCTGAGCGAAAGTGTTTCCAGCGAGAATTGCGCCGCAAAACATTCCGCAGCACAGACGCCGGATGAACCGCTGCATGCACCCTCCTCGCCTCATTTGCTCGGCTCATTGAACCGAGGAGCAAACGCAAATCAAAAAACTGTATCGATATGAGTGATTTCTTTGCCTCGTTAAGAATTATTGGAACTCCATATCACCACGGCGCCTTTCGTTACACGAGGCAAAGTCCTTGCGCTGCGAAAAGCGGCCATTATTTGGCGGTGACATTACAGAGAGGTTACAACTCCCGCCAGGTCGAATTCCTTTTCAGGCTGCACCGAGCGAGGGCTCAGGGCAGAAGACGCTTGTCCTGTGCCACTCGCTCGCGGCAGCGATCCAGGAGCTCGCTGCCAGCCGGAGGTTTTGTTTTTCGAGTATGTTTTGCATATAATTAAAGCGTCGCAAGGCCGTACCGTACCGGCCTAGGGCTTGATACCATACCCCTACTAGGTAGTCAACGAAAAATGTCGCATATGTCTCGGGAAAAGTTGGATCTCGTCAACCGTACGAAGAAGGTAATCGGGCAACTGGAAGCAATTCTGCGCGCCCTAAACGACGACGAACAGTGCGCCGATGTCCTTCAAAGACTCGCCGCAGCAAGGGGATCCATCAACAGCCTCATGGGCGAACTCATGGAAGACCACATTCGCAACCACATGCCGAGGAACAGCAAGTCGTCGGAAGAGGCGGTGGACGATCTTATCGGAATCGTGCGCACTTATCTGAAATAGTGGCGCCTTATCTGGCTGTCAGAGGAATAGCCTGTCAGAGGAATAGCCTGTCAGAGGAATAATAGGGTGTCCCTTCGAAATGCGGCGTCTGGCGGCACCCGACCCTGAGGAAATATGGCGGAGAGGGTGGGATTCGAACCCACGGTTGAGTTTCCCCAACACTCGCTTTCGAGGCGAGCTCTTTCGACCGCTCAGACACCTCTCCTCGACAAGTCTAACAAACGCGCGATTCCCTCACAACCCAGCGGCAGAGGAGTCCCTCGGCGTCACTCCATTTCAAACGTAACGTAGGTCAATTTCTCATCGCGCTCCACTTGCAACACTCCTGCGCCGCCTGGCGGGATCGCGTTTAGAGCTGCGCGCAAGCCGTCCAGCGTCGCCACCCTCGAACCATTCACAGCGTGGATCACGTCTCCAGCCTGCAAATCCGTTTCAATCCCCGAAAGGTCCGCCGAAAGCGCCGCGACAACGATTCCCGATGGGATGCGCAAATCCTCTACGTCGTCGCCCAGTTTCGCGTCCACTTGCACTCCGAAGATTCCCAGTTTCGCGATAAGTGATTTTGCGGGATCGACGAGATCAGCCAGCCGATCGACTTTCTCTTTCTGCTCCGCCACCGGAATGTCGAGGGGGATCTTCTGCGTTCCGCGCAAGACTTCGAGGTGAACGCTCGCGCCCACGGGTTTCGTTGAAACAATCGTCTCGGCGATTGGCAGCGCGCCAATCGGTCTCTCGTCCAGCATGACGATTACGTCGCCAATTTTCAGCCCTGCTTTTGCAGCGGGGCCTTCGGGAAGAATGTCCGAAACGATCACGCCTTCCTGTCGAGGAAGCGAAAGTCCCGCGGCAAGATCGGGAGTGATTTCCTGCAGGCTCGCGCCGATAATGCTGCGATGCACGCGTCCGTATTTGCGAAGCTCCCCATAAACAAATTCCACTAAGCTGCTAGGAATCGCGAATCCCAGCCCCTGGCTGCCGCCCGTTTCTGAAAGTATGAATGTATTGATTCCTACCAAGCGGCCTTCCGTATCCACGAGCGGGCCGCCGCTGTTACCCGGATTGATCGGTGCATCGGTTTGGATGTAGACCGTCGGCGTGCTGGGATCGGCCTGCCGCGCTACCGCGCTTACGATTCCCATGGTCACTGAATTTTCGAGTCCTTCGGGATTCCCGAACGCCAGCACGATTTGTCCCTTCTTCAGATTTCGGTAGTCAGCAAAGGGAAGCGTCGGAAGATTCTTTGCCTCCACTTTCAGCAGCGCCAAATCGATCGACGAGGCTATGCCCACGATTTTCGCTTCGAGCGGTGCAGGACGTTTCCCAACTCCAAGGCTGCTCCGAACTTGCGATTCAGCCTCGCTTGCGGGCGTTAGGAACACGCGGACTCGCTGAGCTCCTTTCACCACGTGCGCGTTCGTGATGATGTAACCATCGGGATCGACAATCACACCCGACGCAAGGCTGCGCTGCCGGCCGATCAGGCCCGTCTCATCTCGATCCTTATCCTCTACAGCCCGATAGCCGGTTACGCGCACTTGCACGACGGCGGGCGAGACTCGTGCGGTCAGTTCGTCCATCGAATCGCTGAATTGGTTCAGGAGGGTTTGATGTGGATCGGGGGCGGCGGTCTGTCCGTGCAGAGAGGTGGCCGCGACGATACACAAGGCGGCAGCGTTGAACCAACTCCATACAATTTTTCTTCCACATCTTGAACCCAGATTGCCCATGAGGAGAATCTCCTGATTGCGCGAACGCTATGTGAGAATCAGAAAAGTGTAATCAAATCCTTGGCCGCAAGCGAGTGGAGTTCGCTGGCGCGCTCGCATTTTTGCAACGGTGGCAAAGCGGGGAACTGCAAGGCTATTCGCGTTAAGATAGCGGTGAGCCGAGGGGCGAATTTCGTGAAGCGTTCTAAGTCGATCACTTATGATGCTGTCCGCCGCGTCGCGCTGACGTTTCCGAATGTCGAAGAAAGCACTTCGTATGGAACACCTGCGTTGAAGGTCAAAGGAAAGCTCTTCGTACGTTGGCGTAATGAGGAAGATCCCGATACGATCGTTCTCAAGATGCCGCTCGATCAGCGAGAGGAGTTGATGGCCGCCGAGCCGGAAACGTATTTCATTACCGACCACTACCGCAACTATCCCTGGGTGCTCGTCAGGCTTTCAAAGGTTCACCCTGACGCTCTGCATGAACTTTTGCACATCGGCTATAGCAATGCGTTGCCAGCAAGACGACTCCGAAAGCTCTCATCTCGCTAATCAACGCGCACCTTTCGGGTCATCGTCTCACTTCAAAAAATGCACGCAGCAACTCGGCGGACTGCTCGGCCCGGACGCCGGATGTCACGTCCACGCGATGATTCAGCTTTTCATGCTCGAGAATTGAAAAACAAGATCGCACGGCCCCCGCCTTGGCATCGTCTGCGCCATAAACCAGCCTCGAGATGCGCGCCTGAATCATCGCACCCGCGCACATTGCGCACGGTTCGATCGTTACGTACAGTGTAGTTCCTAGCAGGCGGTGATTTCCTATCTTGTGCGCGGCATCGCGTAGCGCGATCACTTCCGCATGCGCTGTCGGGTCGCAATCGCCAATCGTTCGGTTACCTGCGCGCGAAATGATAACGGCATCCAGGACGACTACTGCCCCGATAGGAACCTCGCCACGGTTTCCGGCCGCGCGCGCCTCATCCAGCGCCGCCTTCATAAATTCTAGATCGTTTGAGTTTTCGTTCATAGGATAGGAAGACGTTGAGGATAGCACGTGCACTCAACGAATTATTCTTGTCAGAATGGCCGCTCTAGCGAATCGATCGCCTCTGCCGAGTTGCGGTATCACCGTTTGTCGACGAACGCCCTCGCGTGAGGAAGCGCCCGCCTTGCGGCCTTTTCGTGTGTCCCTTGCATCCACTGATCACTACAGTAAGTTACGCTCCAAAGTGAAGGTATTTCGGCGATGCATCGCTGGCTCCTTTCGAGCATTGGTAGGATACTGATAGAAGCACGACGGTGCCCCGCACTGATTGCGCGACACTGAAGATTCACACCTTCGTTTCACATCCAAGGAGGAATTCAATGGCAGCGCCGAAGCCCGCTTTAACCGAAATTGAGATTTCCCGTGAGCGCCTTGCAGAGCTCTTAAATGAAGATCTTTCCCGCGAATATCAGGCCATCATTTCCTATGTTGTCTACTCGCAGGTTCTAAAGGGCGCCGAGTATATGGACATCGCCAACCAGCTTGAAATTCACGCGAAGCAAGAGCTCGATCATGCGCTCACCCTCTCTCGCCAGATTGATTATCTTGGCAAAATGCCCGTCGTCACACCAAAGCCCGTTCGCACATCGGCAAAAGCGAAGGACATGCTGCGGTTTGACCTCGAAAATGAGAATGAAACCGTGCGGAATTATCGTGATCGCGTTCGCCAGTGCGAAGCGCTGGGCGAGTTTGCGATGGCCGAACAGATTCGTCAGATTCTAATGCAGGAGCAGGACCACCAAATCGATTTGGCAACTGCGCTTGGTGAGGAAGTTCCAAACGTCAATAGCAGCCCCCAGAGGCGAAGCCAGGGAAAGCGTCGCTAGCGCCATCGGCCCACGTTCCTACGAAAAGATTTGGCCGTCCCATTCTCCGGGCGAGAGGCGGGGATGGGGCCGCTAAGCGCTACGCGGCTGCTTTCGTCAGAAGCGCCTCGATCTTTGCGTCCAAATCCCGCGCCACTCTTAGCGCTTCATCATCTCCATACGGAGCGAGAAAGCTCACCATTCGGTCATAGGAGAGCCTTACTCCGTCCGGCCGCTCGTCTACTAGAACGGTTACCGGTGCATATGATCCCGCATCCGGTGAGCGCTCGAGCATCTGTTTCATGATCAACGGATTGCCAATCAAATAGCGCAGGCTTTGTGCAGCATCATCCCCACGTTCTTTACGGACGATCTCGCCCAGATCGAATTTCATGAATTGCATCAGCCCTGTAGCGCCAGTCACGGCGTTTATGACCTTCTCAAGGTCCGTAAAGGATTTCGTCGACGCAACATCATTCATAAATGTATTCATATTCGGGTGACCCACGGATGCTTCAAGCACCTTCACGACATCACTAAACGGCTTCGCAGAGGTGATGCTAAAACGTTCCACGCTGATTTGCTTCGGTGCCATAAAATATCTCCGGTACTACTGAAATCCTGCCAACTTGTTACGAAACCCGTTTCCGGGGTGAATACCGCTTTGCAGTTCGAACCTTTTCCTCCAGATATTCGTTCAGAAAAGTTCGCGCATCCGCGAGCACTCCGTCGTTTGCGTCAATCCGGCTGATCATGAGCGCTCCCTCCAGGGAGCCAATGATCAGCTGCGAAAGCTTTTGCGGATCCGTCCGGGCATCAATTTCTTGTTTAGCCTTGCCTTCTTTCACCAGTGCAGAGATTCGTTCACTCCACGTCCGCAGCGCCTTTCTTGCACGGCCCCGAAGCAGCGCATTGCCGTCGTCGGACTCAATTGCTGTATTCAGCAGGGGACAGCCCCCTTCCACCAGCCCCGAACGCTTCTCGACAAAATTCGCGATCATTTTTTCGATGCGGTCGACGCTGTTGGAAACGTCAGAAACTCCATCAAGCCGTCCGCTCACCGCTTTCCCCCACGCATAATCGAACGCCTCAGCCGCCAGCTCTTCCTTGCTCGCAAAGTGGCGGTAGATTCCGCCCTTCTGCAACCCCGTAGCGGTCATCAAGTCCGAAAGGGAAGTGCCCTCGTACCCCTTGGTGTTGAATATCGGTGCCGCATTCCGCACAATTTCCTGTTTCGTTCGCTCTCCCTTCGTCATTTCTGCCTCCTCGTCGGATCCTGCCTCAGCAGGGCACGGCATGCCGTGCCCGCTCGACTCTTGGCGACGCTTACATCCTTCAGTCGAGCAGTTCACTGTTGCGACCGGCTGGTCTTTTCGGTCCAGTCAAGTATACCATATATGCGACCGAACGGTCTCTTAAACATCCAATCCACCGATGAGCGAGTCCCTCGCAGCCCCGGCACCTTTCGTAATCCCCGCCCAGCGGGAAGGCATCAACCCGTGGTTCATCGCGATCACCGTCACCCTTGCCACCTTCATGGAGTTGCTCGATACGGCGATCGCCAATGTGGCCCTGCCGCACATTGCCGGTGGACTCGCTGTCAGCTATGACGAAAGCACTTGGGTGCTGACGAGCTACCTTGTGGCCAATGCTGTCGTCCTGCCATTATCGGCCTGGCTGAGCCGCGTCTTCGGACGCAAACGCTACTACATGGCGTGCGTTGTGCTTTTTACCATCAGTTCGTTTCTGTGCGGGATCGCTCCGAGCCTCGGCCTGCTGATTTTCTTCCGTATCCTCCAGGGAGTTGGAGGTGGTGGACTCGCACCAGTTGAGCAGGCGATCCTCGTTGACACGTTCCCAGCTTCGAAACGTGCCGCCGCCTTCGCCCTCTATAGCATGGCGATTGTCACTGCTCCGGTAGTCGGTCCTCCGCTCGGCGGCTGGATCACAGATAATTGGAGCTGGCGCTGGGTTTTCTTCATCAACATCCCCATCGGAATCATTTCACTGATTCTCACCAGCCGGCTTGTGTCTGACCCGCCGGAGTTTACTCGCGAGGTCGAAGCAGCGCGTCGAGGCGGCAAGCTGAAAATTGACGGCCTGGGAATCGTACTCATCGCGCTTGGATTTGCGTGTCTCGAGGTCGTCCTCGATCGCGGCCAAATCGACGACTGGTTCGAAAGTGAATTTATCTTGATTTTCTTCCTCATCGCTATCACTGCGCTGATAGTTGCGGTGGTATGGGAGTGGCGCCATCCTGACCCAGTGGTCGAAATCCGTCTACTCCGCGACCGGAATTTTGCCCTGGCGAGCGTGTTCTATTTTCTCTTCGGTTTTGCGCTGTTCGGTTCGACGGTCTTGATTCCGCAGATGCTCCAACAGCTTTACGGTTACACCGCGACGGACGCAGGTCTCGTTCTCGGCCCGGGCGCTCTGGTAATTGTGGTGCTGGCGCCCGTGGTGGTTTCGCTGCTGCCAAAATTTGGCGTGCGCCCATTAATCGGCGTTGGTTATTGCATCTTCGCAATCGCGATGTGGCACTTCGCGAGCTTCGATCTGGGCGCCGACTATCGCCATTTCGCAATGGCTCGCGCGCTCCAGGGGCTGGGAATTGCGCCGTTATTCGTCCCGGTAAGCCAGGTGGCCTACTCCTTCCTCCCCAAAAACAAGAACAACAAAGCCTCGAGCCTCACGAATCTTTTCCGAAATCAAGGCGCCAGCTTTGGCATCGCTTTCGTCACTACGATGCTGGCGCGGCGGACGCAACACCACCAATCCGTCCTCGTCGCCCACATTACGAACGGCGACCCGAACTACCGCAACACGCTCCATTCGTTCACCAGCTATTTCGCCATCCACGGCTTCTCGCCCGCTGACGCTGCTCTCCACGCCCAGGCCAAACTTGGACAACTCGTCCAACTGCAAGCGTCATTTCAAGGCTCTCTCGATTGCTTCACAGCTCTTGGCTGGATTGTCCTGATCGGCGCCCCACTCGCCCTGCTCATCCGTAAATTCGATCTCGGCAAGCCCTCAGCGGGGCACTAATGGGCCTCACTGCCGCTCACTTTGCGACCTGCTATGAGTCAAAGTTAATCTACGGTGACGCGATTAGGGATTTTCCTAAGTGCTTAAAATTATGATGGATAGCAATTTGTAATCGGCGGGAAAATCGCGTTTTGGGAGCTTTTGACCGCGCGAATCCGCGCCGAAAATTGCGGTTTGCGGTCCTGCGTGCTTTACTAAGCGCCCAAATTCTACTAGAGCCAGATTGCAGCGATTGCTAAAGAGGATGCGAATGCCCAAAACTGCTTTGCTCCCGCTCGGAGTTGTGATGTTCTTCTCAGTGCTGGCCAGCAATCGTCCACCAGCGGATCAATCCTGGATCGCCATCAGCAACGGCTATGCAAATCAGCTCTTCGCCGTTTCGATGAAACATCATCCCGATCGCGGTACACGAGAAGGATTGAGCCAATACGATCCCCTGATTTCTCAGCCCACCCGAGCCGATGAAGACCTGGAGCGCCAGGAAACCGCAGAAGTGCTCGCAAAGTTGAAAGCTGCCGCAGCGCAGCAACAGCAAAAGGAAGTCGCGGAAGACTCGCAGATCATGATCCGCGCGGTCGAACTGCAATTCCGCGTCGAGGATTTCGCGCGCGCCCACGAAGTGCCGTTTATCAATGCCAGTGGCTATGTATTCGCCGGCCTGCAGATCTTGCTTGATGAACAGACTGCCGCTGACCGACGTCCCGCTGCTGTTGTGCGTCTGCGCAAATATGCCGGAATCGAGCCCGGCTATCCGCCGATCGTGGAGATTCTAAAGCAGCGTGCCATCGAGCAAATGGCCAAGCCTGGGATTATTTATCCGGCCCGCGTTGAAATCGAAACCGAACTCTCGCGTAATTCAAACTACCTCGATGGAATCGCAGCGCTCTTGACGAAGTATAAGCTCGAAGGTGGGCAGGAGCCGTTCGGCAAGCTCAAAGTACAGCTCGCCGATTATGACGCGTGGATTCGAGCAAACATATTACCCAAGGCGCGATCAGATTTCCGCCTGCCGCCGGAAGAATACGCGCTGAATCTGGAGCAATTTGGCATCGATATTCCGCCTGCGAAGATAGCCGCAATGGCGCATGAAGCATTTGCCGAAATTCAGGGCGAAATGCAGCCCATCGCCGCGCGTATCGCGAAAGAGCGCAATCTTCCGTCAAGCGATTACCGCGACGTGATTCACGAGCTCAAAAAACAGCAGCTTGTAGGCGACGCGATCCTTCCGTTCTATGAGAATCGGCTGAAGCAGATCGAGCAAATTATCGTCGCGCAGAAGATCGTGACGCTGCCAGATCGCCCAGCTCGCATTCGCATTGCGACAGCCGCGGAGACTGCTCAGCAACCCGCTCCGCACATGGTCGCGCCGCCGTTTCTTCACAACACCGGGCAGAAAGGTGAATTCGTTCTTCCTTTGAATATTCCCGGCCCCGCGGGCGAAAGCACCAGCGATAAGTATGACGACTTCGCTTACGATGCAGCCGCATGGACTCTCACCGCTCATGAAGCGCGTCCAGGACACGAGCTGCAGTTCGATTCCATGCTCGAGCATGGCGTTTCGCTGGCCCGCGCAAAATTCGCTTTTAATAGCACCAATGTGGAGGGATGGGGCCTTTATGCCGAGTATATTATCGAGCCGTCTATGCCGCCGGAGGGGCAGCTGATTTCGCTCGATTTACGTCTACTGCGCGCCGCTCGTGCATTCCTGGATCCCGAGTTGCAATCGGGCAAGATTCAGCCGGATGACGCCTACCGCGTGCTGGAAAAGGATGTTGTTCTGTCGCACGCTTTCGCCAAGGAGGAAGTGGAGCGCTTCACCTACCGCGCGCCAGGTCAGGCCAACAGCTACTTCTATGGGTACACAAAGCTGTTATCGATCCGCAAGGAGACTGAATCCGCGCTTGGCGCCAAATTCAACCAAAAGGACTTCCACGATTTCATCTTGGCGCAGGGCTTACTGCCTCCTGATTTGATGCGCCAGGCGGTGCTTGGCGAATTTGTCGCGACGGCGAACGGGCAGGCGGGGCATTGATATTCACTTGCGCGTCTCTGCCTTGACAATCTTTTCGCTGGCGGTCAGACTACGAATCGATGAAAGACCTCCTGCGCCGCTTCTTCCTTGTGGATCTGCTCAAGGGGATGTGGCTGACGTTTCGTTATCAGGCGCCCAAGAATATTTACACCGAGCAGTATCCGCTCGAGCGTCCCATGGTCGCCGAACGTTACCGAGGCGCGCCGCGCTTGAATATGAATCCAGAGACTGGCGAATCGCTGTGCATCGCCTGCAACCTCTGCGCTCTCGCGTGCCCCGAAAACCTGATCGTTGTCGGCTGGCTTCGCGACGATGCCACTCGCCGCAAAGTTCTCACCACATTCACTTACGACACTTCGCGCTGTATGTTTTGTGGCCTGTGCGAGGACGCTTGCCCAACGGATTGTCTCGAATTGACCCAGGACTTCGAGATGGCCAATTACACCCGCGAAGGCGCTATCTGGGATAGGCACCGTCTCGAAGTCGGACCGACACCCACGCACTACACGCGCTAGTCGCGGGCTTCTCCTTCGGTTCCGCACCGCAATTTTATTTGCCTTGCTGCTTACTTCCTTTTGCCCGCAAGCGGTGGGCGTTATAAGATGGCCGCCGCACTTCTCATACCAAAAAATGGAACTTCGTAAAGATCCAATTACCCGAAGTTGGGTTGTGGTCGGTCATCCGGAACGCGAGAAACCACGGCCCGATCCGTGTCCTCTGTGTTCAGAAAACCGCCTGGAGACCAAGGTCCTCCTCGACCTTCCGCCACAAGGCCCCTGGCAGGTTCGCACCTATCCACACTTCCGGCCGCTCTATCACATCGAAGGCGACACGTCGCGCACGGCGGAAGGAATCTACGATCGCATGGACGCGACCGGCGCTCACGAGATCATCGTAGAGACGCCCGATCATGCGCGATACCTCTCGCAAATGACGGACGAGCAGATCGAACGAGTGCTCGAAGCCTACGCCTCGCGCATCGCGGACCTTAAGCGCGACGCCCGCTTCAAATATGTAGCCGTATTCAAGAATCAGGGTCTTCAATCGGGAGAAGAGTGGTCACACTCTCATTCCCAAGTGACCGCAACTACGTTTGTTCCTCGCCGCATCCTCTACGAGCTGCGCGCCGCGCGCGAATGGTTTCGCGACCGCGAACGCTGCGTGTTTTGCGACATCCTCCGCCAGGAAGTGCGGCAGAAGAAACGCATCGTGGACACCATCGGCGACTATTTCGCCTTCTGCCCGTATGCATCCCGCGTGCCGTACGAAATCTGGCTGATGCCGCGGACGCACAACCACCAGTTCGAAGCGCCGTCGCCCGGGGAGAATCGGAGGCATCTCGCAAGCCTGCTTGGCCGCACGTTGCGCCGCTTGCAAAAGATTTCTGAGAACTACCACCTGGTGGTTCACACCGCGCCCAATACGCTACAGACAAAGGGTGAGCTCAGCGACTACTGGCGGACGATCGCGGGCGATTACCATTGGCACATCGAAATACTTCCGATCGTAGAAACGCGAAGCAAGTCCTACAGCATCAAGGAGGTTTATTTTAACGGGCTGCTTCCCGAGGACGCGGCCGAGCGCCTGCGTGAGCTCGACCCTGCGAAATGAAAACGAGCGAGGCCACATTCAAGTCGTCATTCCGCTCCGACCGAGGCGGAATCTTCTTTCGCCTGCTGTTTCTGATCTTCCTGGTGATATTCGCGTTTGTACTCTATCTGGCGCGCTACCCGATCCTTCGCGTGGCCGGTAATTTCTGGGTTGTTGACGATTCGCCGCAGACGTCAGACGCTATCGTCATACTGAGTGACGACGATTACGAAGCTGTGCGGGCTTCGCGTGCGGCCGATCTGTACCGGGCGAGCTGGGCTCCGCGGATTGTCGCAAGCGGCCGTACTTTGCGTCCCTACACCTCGATTGCCGAATTAATGCAACGGGATCTCACCGATCGGGGCGTCCCCGCGACGGCCGTGGTTCGCGTCCCAAACCGGGCGCGCAACACGCTTGATGAAGCCGGCGCCATATCGGAATTCCTGTCTGCTCACGGGTGGAAGAAAATCATCGTCGTTACTTCGAATTACCATACCCGGCGCGCGCGATTCATTTACGAACACGCATTGGCGCCCGGCACTGAGCTCCGCGTGGTTGCCGCTCCGGACCCTGCGTATGATCCCAATAGCTGGTGGCGTACTCGGGAGGGGCTAAAAACGTTTTTCTACGAGTTCGTTGGCTACATCGTGGCTCGCTGGGAGCTTCGGAATAGCGACGTCCGCACCGTCTCAGCGGCCTTGGTCTCAACCCATAAGCCCCGTGCTCAGTTGAGAAAAGGGGTTGCAGTCTCGATTTACAGCTAGCCAGCCCTGTACTATAGTTCGAGCACGTTTTGGATACGCCTGCCGCCCGGCCAGCGTTCCTGGCGATTGTGCTCGGGGAGGAATTGTTCATGTGGCGTAAGCCCGCAGATGCGAAACCGTCGTCGCAAGCTCTAGATTCACCACCGGCTGTTCCGGCAAAAGTCGAAACCACTCCTGCGGCCGCGCCGCCTGCGGCTTCTCCCGAGATTGTGCCGGCTGCCCTTGCTAATTCAGCTCCACTGGCAGCTCCGACAGCACAGCCTGTTGCACCTGCCGTGGCACCCGCCGCCGCGCCCTCTCCGGCAGTCCGCGGGATTTCGCGAATATCGTCCGGAATCCGAATTAACGGCGAGATCTCGGGTGATGACGACCTTTACATCGACGGCCAGGCCGAGGGGCAATTTCACTTCCCGCAGTCGAAGGTAACCGTTGGGCCGAACGGAAAAGTGAAGGCCAATATCGAAGCGCGTGAGATCGTCGTCGAGGGCACTGTGACGGGCGACTTGAAAGCGTCTGCCGGAGTCCAACTCGGCGGATCGAGCCGCGTGCAAGGCAGCCTCATCACTCCGCGCATCGCCATCGACGATGGCGCGAAGTTGCGCGGCAAAGTGGAGATGACGCGCGCGGGCGACGCCAAACAGGTGCAAGATCTCGCTCCGATTTCGAAGGCTACGACAGTGAAAACGAACGATGCGCCGCGGGCGATCGCGCACGCGTCTGGGGAGTAGGCTTAGATGAATTGGACGGCTAAAACTCGCGCAAGCAATGCCGGTACGGCGGTTCAGTCCAAGCCGGGCGCTGGATCAACCGGCTCTGCCGCCTCTCCATCCGCGAATTTCCGTATCTCAAACGGCTTGAAGGAGTTCCTCCAGCACCTCGAAGATGAAAAAACTCCCCGTATCCTCGATCTCGGGCAAGTGTCGCAAGCCACGCTAAATTTTTTCATCGAAAAGGGCTATCGCGTCACCACCGAAGATTCGTTGCGCTCGTGGAAAGAGTTTCTAAGCGCGGAAGAGGAAGGTCTGCGGCTTGCGCCCGTGGGCAACGGCCAGCAGAAAATTTCGCAGGCTTATCTGGCCGAAAAATTTCTCGAAACTGGTTTACGCTATGCGGAAGAAAGCTTTCACGGTGTTCTTGCCTGGGACCTGCTGGATTATTTTGACGCAGAGTTATTGCCGCGCGCAATGGAAAGACTGTATTCGCTGCTGCAACCGTCGGGCATCATTTTAGCCATGTTTCATAGCAGGCCAGCCGAACGGTTTCACCGATATCGAATCGTTGATACGCAAACGATCGAAATGCTTCCTGCGCCGACCCTCGCCGTCCACGCCCACGTGTTTCAGAACCGCGAAATTCTGGATCTGTTCGGGAAATTCAGGTCATCGAAGACATTCGTGGGACGCGACCAGCTCCGCGAAGCTCTCTTCCTAAAGTAAACTCAAATTGAAGTTCAGAGCCAAGCTCCGAACAGCGCACCAGCCGTGGCCCCCTCCCGTCCAATAAGCAGGGAACATCGGGGACGGCTATGCTTCTCTTTATAAACCCGTTTACGAGCGTTCCCTATAAATCTGTCCAGGTCAGTGCAATTTCGTCATACCCACCGCGAAGCGGATTTTCTCCGTATATCCCGTTATTTTGCGGCGGCGATTTATTTCATAAAATCATATACAGCCTCAAAGGAGGTAATTCTCATGCGCAAATCTTATCTTGGGTTCTTACTCCTGTTAATGTTCGGCTCGCTGCTGATACCGGTTTCGGCGCCAGCGCACGTGGGCATAGGCGTTTCGATCACGGTGGCGCCGCCGGCGATCCCGGTTTACACGCAACCTATTTGTCCGGGGCCCAACTACATCTGGACACCGGGTTACTGGGCGTGGGGACCAGACGGTTACTACTGGGTGCCCGGCACGTGGGTGGCGGCCCCAGCGGTTGGAGTGCTGTGGACTCCGGGCTACTGGGGTTGGGGTGATGGCGTCTACATCTGGCACGCAGGGTACTGGGGACCGCACGTAGGTTTCTACGGCGGCATCAATTACGGCTTCGGCTATTTCGGAGTCGGATATGAGGGCGGCTACTGGCGTGGTCGAGACTTTTACTACAATAGGTCAGTGACCCGCGTGAACACGACCATCATTCGTAACGTGTATGAGCGGCGGGTCGTGGAGCGATCCGTGAGTCGCGTGAGCTACAACGGAGGACGTGGCGGAATCAATGCGCGTCCGACAGCGCGTGAAGAGACGTCAATGCGAGAGCGGCGCTTCGGCGCAACTTCGGTGCAAACGCGTCAAGAATCCCTGGCGCGTAGCGATCGGCGTCAGTGGGCATCAGAGAATCATGGACGTCCTGGCGTAACGGCTTCACAGCGCGCTGGGGAGTTTGGCGGCCGGTCGGCAGAGGCTCGCAACACGAGAACGGCTACCGAGAACCGGAACCATGCTGCAGAAACGAGAGCTTCGGAAGCGCGTAGATCGCAGGCAAACAGGTCGGCAGAGGTAAACCGATCGGCGGAAGCTCGCAGGTCGGCTAGAGCGAACAGAACTGCCGAGACGCGCAGGTCTGAAGAGACCAGGTCTGCAGAGCAGCGCAACCGGGCAACTGAAACGCACGCTGATCGGACGGCGCGAGCCCCGGAAACAAATCATCACGCTGGGAACAATGCACCGCGAGAATCAGCTCGCACAACACACCCCAACACTGCTCCGCGGACGAATTCAGCAACGCGTAACAACGAGCATCATAATGTGAACGCGCCGAGCACAAATCACGCGCAGACGCCGCATACGGCGGTGCGCACGGAGCCGTCACGCACACATACCAACACGAATGCTGCTCGTCAGTCGAATCACTCTGAGGTTCGTTCACCTTCGACGCACAACGCTGCGCCGCGACAGAACGTGAGACAGGAGCATAGCGCTCCAGCTCATGCGCCCGCACAACATCAGGCGCCGCAGTCGCACTCTACGCAGCACCCTTCGGGGGGCGGCGGTGAGCGGTCGGGTAATGGCGGACACGGAAATTCGCCTCGCGGCGAAAAGTAAGACGTGGCAATGAGTTGCAGATCGATTCGCAGATCCCTCGGGGCGCGCAAAGATTTCGCTTGCGCGCTCCGCTGTACGGGAGTAAAAGCGAAGTTGTAGTAGCTAGTGCACGGAAAGGAGAAAGGATGACTCCACCGGGCCTAGAATTTTGACAGCCGTTTACACACCGCTTTTGCGGTGCGCGCCCGCGTCAATGTCTTCGACATAGACGCCGGCATACGGAAAAAGAAAAAACGGGGAGCTGCCAGGCTCCCCGTTTTTTTTGAGTCGGACTCTGCGGTGGAGGGCTGTTACCTACGTGAAGTGAAAGCTGGCTGCTTATTCTTCTTCGGTTTTCGCGCGCGTGGGCGAAATCACCTGTGCCTGTGACCGCGCCTTCCAGGCCGAATATGCAGCTGGCAGAAGTGACGCGACAACCACCGCGGCGATTACGATGTGGATCCGCTTGTCAATATTGGGGACGCTGCGGCCCAGCGTGTAGCCTAAGAGCGTCATGCTCCAGACCCAGAGGAAGCCTCCAAAGATGTCGTAGATTAGGTAGCGGGAGTAACTCATTTTGGCCGCGCCAGCCACGGGCGGACAAAAAGTGCGGATGATGGGAACGAACCGTGCAAGGATAACCGTCTTCCCGCCATACTTTTCGTAGAATTCATGCGCCCGTTCGAGATGGCGCTTTCTAAAGAAATGCGAGTCTTCGCGTTTGTAAAGACTTTGCCCCGCCATCCGCCCGATGAAGTATCCGAGTTGGTCCCCCGCAATTGCGCATAGCGTTACGAAAATCAGCAGTGCGGCGATGCTCGTGTGGCCGGCGCCGGCAAACACACCTGCGGTGACCAGCAGGGAATCGCCGGGGAGAAAAAAGCCGACGAACATCCCGGTCTCGATAAACACGATTGCGCATACAAGAACGGGGCCGCCCCATTCGATGAGGCCTTTCACGTCGTAGAGATGCGTCAATAGCTGCTTGAGCGATTCGATCATTGCGTTGTTTCGCCAGTTCCGCGGCGGGTGTTCCCTCAGAATGAACTAAAACAATAGCAGAAAAAGGCTAACGCTGGCCCGCGACGAGGCGTTCCGTTTCGCTTTCTGCACATTTCGGCCGTAAAGCGAGCTGTCAGCGAGCATTCTACCGTAAGAAGCATTGAATCAGTTACTTATGGGGTAGTACTACCCTCCTATCAAACATAGCCCCCTGTACCATTGGCCAGTCCGGAGCCCTACCTCAAACTTTAAATCGCACCAAGCAATCCCTGAGGAGGGGCGAATGAAAGGCGGCTACGCAGTCTGGATGGGGCAACCGGTGGTGCTTCGAGTCGTAGCAGGGAATCTACGGGTTCCACTACGCGGCCGGATGTTGTCGGAAACCGATGACATCGTCAGGCTCCGAATCGCTGATAGCTGGGACATCGATATTTTCAAATCCATGGTTGTGTGTGTTGAGCATGACAATCCGGTTTACATGGTCAACTAGGACGGCGACCGCATGAGCGCTTTGGCAGGCAACCGTTGGGACGTAAGGCGTGAGGCGATCGGCAGCGCAGCGCCACTCTCGAAGGACTCAGCATCGCCTCTGCAGAACCGGATGAACGCCGTGCGCGACACGCTCTTAGTATTAGGGTTGCAATTAGTCTTTCGAGTGACGTTGATCCTGCGGCGCTGGAACTATTAGGCGCACCGACAGGCACACCGAGCGCGAGTTTCAAGTAAATAAAAAGCTTACCGGCCCAAGCCCCTCTCAACCCCCCGAACCCGAGTCCGTCACCCCCAACGGACTCGGGTTTCTTTTATTTATGTCCCCTCTGGGCGTCCAGTTGCCGTAATATAGATAGGCCACCCTTGAAAGAGAATTTTCGTAAATCGTCATGCGCTAATTGCCCTTCTCGATGTAATATCCCCCGAGCCATTACGCATCCCTAGGAGCCTGACGAATGAGAATTGCTAGCGTTGCAAGTGCGTTTCCAGAGCATTACTACAAGCAAGAGCTGTTAGTGGAAGCGCTCAAGAACGACTGGCGAAATCGGTTGCCAAATCCCGCGATTCTAGATCGCCTCGATGAGAGCATGCAGGTCGAGGGAAGGTACACGGTCCGCCCGATCGATTTCTACTTAAATTTAGAGACGTTTGGCCAGGCGAATAACGTGTGGATCGAGTGCGCGCTGGATTTGGGCGAGAAGGCGCTATGCCGCGCGCTCGCACGGGCAGGAATCGAGCCCGATGAGTTGAGCGCGATTTTCGTCACTTCGGTAACGGGAATTGCCGCCCCGTCGATCGACGCGCGTCTCGTAAATCGCATGGGCCTTTCGCCGAACATCAAGCGTGTTCCGATCTTCGGTCTGGGCTGCGTCGCCGGCGCCGCAGGAATTTCGCGCGCGGCGGATTACGTGCATGGCTATCCGGATCAGGCAGCAGCGCTGGTTTCTATCGAACTCTGCTCGCTCACGCTTCAGCGCAATGATTTATCGATGGCGCATCTGATATCGGCTTTGCTCTTTGGAGATGGTGCGGCCGCGACGATCGTTGTCGGTTCGGAGCGCGAATCGAAGGGGCCAGAAATTTTGGCGACCAAGTCGATCCTTTACCCGAACACCGAACGCGTGATGGGCTGGGACATTTCTGAAAAAGGTTTCCATATCGTGCTCTCTCCGGAAGTGCCCGATACCGTCGTGAAGCATCTCGGCGAAGACGTCGACACATTCCTCGGCGAGCAAGGACTGAAGCGCAGCGATATCAAGAGCTGGGTGATGCACACGGGTGGGCCCAAGGTTCTCGAAGCCACGGCACAAGCACTCGGCATCACAGCGAAAGACCTCGCCGCATCGTGGGAATGTTTGCGGAAGGTGGGCAACATTTCTTCCACTTCCGTGCTCTTAGTATTAGAGGATGTATACACGCACCGGCGCCCACCCGCCGGCAGTTACAGCATCCTCGCAGCAATGGGACCGGGGTTCTGCGCGGAACTGGTGCTGCTGAGATGGTAACGGGAGCGAGGGCCGGCAATAATGAAGTCGGACGTTTTGGTTGTAGGTGCGGGCCCGGCCGGACTCGCGACAGCGATTGCGGCGGCGGCGAACGGCCTCCGAGTTACAATAGCAGATGCCCGGCGCCCTCCGATCAACAAGCCTTGCGGCGAAGGACTGCTTCCCGAAGCCGTTGAGGCGCTGCGCAGTATTGGAATTGAACTAAATTCCTCCCTTGGTTTTCCGCTCAAAGGTTTTCGCTTCTCAGATGATTCGTATTCCGTTAGCGCTCCGATCGAGCGCGGAAGCGCGTTCGGGCTGCGCCGTACGATGCTTCACAATCTGCTGGTAGCTAAGGCCGCAGAAGTGGGCGTGATTTTTCGCTGGGGCGCTCGCGTCTCCGAGTTTGAAGCCACGGGCGCCAGGATCAATGGTGAATTCGTTGATTATCGGTGGCTGGTCGGCGCTGACGGATTGAATTCCTCCGTTCGCCAGTGGGCCAAATTCAACTGGCCGCGTATTAGTTGCCGTACGCGGTTTGGATTCCGGCGTCACTTCGCGGTTCGACCCTGGTCCAAATTCGTCGAAGTTTATTGGGGCAAGAAGTTTCAGATGGTCGTAACGCCCACCCACGCGGAAGATGTGTGCGTAAGTTTTTTTTCGCGTGACCCGGCATTGCGAATTGCTGATGGCCTGTCTGAATTTCCTGAAGTCGCCGAGCATCTGAAAAGCGCTCACAGAGTAACACCGGAGCAGGGAAGCCTTGTCGGGTTGACGAGTACCTGGCGAGTCGCGTCAGCACACGTCGCCCTCGTCGGCGACGCGTCGTGTTCGGTCGACGGGATTGCCGGCCACGGATTGAGTCTGGGATTGCAGCAGGCACGCGCGCTTGCCGATGCGCTTTCACGCGGAGATTTGCGTTCTTATCGCTCGGCACACCGCAGAATCGTAAGCATGCCCTTACGCATGACTCGATTGTTGTTGCTTATGGACGCCAGTACCTGGGTCCGCCGCAAGACTCTGCGGCTCTTCGAAAACCAGCCCGAATTGTTCGCCAAAATCATTTCCGCTCACACAAGCAGACCGCAAGATGAGGCTTTCGACGCCAAAGAAATGTTCAATCTCTCGTGGCGCGTTCTCTGGGCGTAAGAATGAACTTTGTCTTGTGGTTTCTTCGTATCAAGATTCCACGCGCCTTTTTCGCTGCCATCTTTACCGTAACGCTTTGTTCCGCGCCTTACACGTGCGCGCAGGAATCCGTATTTACGCTGGATCCCTCGAAGAGCACCGTCGAGTTCACCCTCGGAGCGTCGCTTCATACCGTGCACGGCACATTTAAGTTGAAGAGCGGCGAGATTCATTTCGATCCAGCCAAAGGTACTGCCAGCGGAGCCATCGTAGTAGACGCCCTGAGCGGCGACAGCGGCAATGAAGGCCGCGACAAAAAGATGCACCAGGAAATTCTGGAAACCCCCAAATTTTCGGAGATCGTTTTCGTACCGAGCAGAATCCAGGGAACAATCGCGCCACAGGGAACGTCTCAGGTTGCTGTCGCAGGCGTCATGAAACTTCACGGCAAAGACCACGAGATGACTCTAAACTTCGCAGTCCAGCCCGGAACACAAGGGCAGGCCGCCCTAGCGACTGCCACGTTTTCGGTTCCTTATGTAAAGTGGGGTTTGAAAAATCCGAGCACCTTCTTTCTGCGAGTCACCGACAGCGTCGATGTTGACGTCCATGCCAGCGGACACCTCACAGCATCCCCTGCAAGCCACTAACAGCGTTCGCAGTTCTTCTAATCACAAAAAGTCTAAGGAACTTTCTGGCGCCCTGAATGGAATCCCAGATGTGAGCTTTCGACGTTTAATTGGGGGTTTGAAGATGACAGCGCGAGGAGCGAAATGATTCGAAATCGGACGGCAGGAAAATTATCGAAACGCGGGAACGCAAGGCTGGCCTGGTCGGTGCTGGCGATACTGGGAGCGGCGCTCCTGTTTTCATTTGCGAGAGCCGCAGCGAAGGAAGTTTCAGCGCTCACTGCCTTGCAGGAGGCCACCGCTAGTACGCCGAAGCTGGCTGGTCACTGGCAATTGAACAAAGGTCAAAGCGACGACGTGCGCCAGAAGATGCAAGCGGCGCGCGGTGACTCGAGCGAGGGCGGCGGCCGCGGACAAGGTGGTCGGAATGGCGAGGGCCGCGCTCAGCGCGCCGGCATGATGGATGAATTCCAAACACTGGCTATCGAGCAGACCGGCTCGAACGTAAAGGTCACGGGAAAATCCGGCCGCGCCCTCGCGCAGTATCCCTCGAGCGATTCGACCGCCGAAAAAAACGCGGGACCGGAAGGCGAGAGCCAGAGAACAACCACGTCTCAATGGCAAAATGGCCAGCTAACCGTTGTGACGCAAAGCCCGCGCGGGAAATCCACCCGCGCTTATAGCCTATCCCCGGATGGCAAGCAGCTGTACGTAACCACGAAAATGGAAAACGAGCGATTCAAGGAGCCGCTGACATATCGCTTGGTCTACGACCAAGTAGGCGGCGGTTCCGATTGATATCGGTCGAGTCGTCTTCGACCGTGTAGTGGGACTATGGTCCGGTTCGTGCTATACCGGCGAGATAGCAGTGAAACTCCCCACTCGCTGCTTGTGGCACGGACCGGGCCGCCAATTTTGAGCTGGTCGTGCAGCGGCAACCGTCTTCGACTGATTTGCGCATCGAGTAGCAAAAGTAACTCTGTCCGGCTACACGGCGTCAAAAGGATACTCGGGTGGTGGTTTATATTATTTCAGCTCATAGGTAGGTGCGGCTGTCAACGGTTGCGGCAAGCTGGCATCTTCTCGCTTCTCCTCGCTCTGATTCCGAGTGGGGCGTCTGCACGGCAAGCAGAAGATCGAGCACAATCCCAATCCGCAGCTCAATCGAAAGCGCAATTATCTCCTGAACCACCGGCCGCGCCGCAGGTGTCCGGTCCCGCCGTAACAGGCATCATTCGAAACCCCGAAGCAAACCCAATTCCCAGCGCGATCGTTCGAATCACGAATACCGACACAAAAAAAAGTTGGGTGAGCTGGACCGACGAATCCGGAAGATTTGAATTTCCCGCGCTTCCACCAGGGCGATACCACCTCGACGCGAGTCAACTCGGTTTTGCTTCCTCGTCGCTCGATATCGAGCTTCCTGTGGTCCCCCCTGGCCCTATTCCGATGGTGTTGCAGGTGGCGACTCTCGCGCAGCTCACTGCGCCGATGCCCGTTCCAGCTACTCCGAAACAGGGGGCGGGGAATGCTGCGAAGGCAGGTAATCCATCGAGCGGGAATCCAAGGGCGCCCGCCGACGCAGGCGGAAGCGCGGATGGGAAGCCGAGCAACGAAAATCGCGCCGGAGGAAATGGCGGAAGACAGCCGCTCCCACCCGGAGTCTCGAATGCCCTGAATCAAGGAATGGCTACAGCGGCCGGTCGCGGCGGATTTCAGCAAACGGATCTCACGGGTGAAGGTACGCCGCAGCCCGGCGACACCACCACGCCACAGAACAACAACAATGCCGCACCACAACTCTCGGCGGCGCTGACGACCGGTGGCGGTGGCGCTGCGTCTGCCGATTCATTCTTGCTGCAGGGAACGGTTGGTCAAGGATCAGCCTTCAGCGGCCCCGCTGGGCTTGCGGGCCTCAATGTGGGCGGGTCCGACGGTCCTGATGGCCCAGGCGGAGGTCGAGGCCAACGTGGTCCCGGCGGCGGTGGAGGGAGACAAGGATTTGGCGGACCCGGTGGAGGCGGCGGAGCAATCTTTGGCGGAGGGGGTGGCGGGGCCGGCGGCGGTTCAGGAGGCGGCGCGGGCGGTGGAGGCCCATTTGGCGGCGGGGGCGGCGGACGTTTTCTTCGCCAGCAAGTAAATCGAATCCGCTTCGGATTTTATGACCGCTACGAAAATTCTGCATTCGATGCCCGGCCATATTCGATTACCGGTGTCGAATCGCCGAAGGTCAGTCACTACGACAATCGCTTCGGCGCAAATATCGGTGGCCCGCTGAAAATTCCTCACATCTACAACGGCAGCGACAAGACCTACTTCTTCGTGAACTATCAGCACGAAAACGAACAGACCGCCGTGAACACATTTTCGACAGTACCCACGCTCGACGAGCGCAACGGCCTATTCTGCCTGGCGAACGCAAGTGTGCCGACGCTCTTCGTTCCATTCAGCGCGGCGAATACTCCATTCCCGACCGTCACCGACACGCGCTGCGCCAGCGGCGCGGCCCAGCAGATCGGTCCCATCAATAGCGCCGCACAAGGCCTGCTCAATTTCATTCCGACGCCCAACATCGCAGGCGCCGGCCCGAACCAGGCCCAGAATTACCTGCTGCAAGCCACCACGCCGTTGTCGACCAATATCCTGAACGTGCACGTCCTGCACACCATCAATGCGAAATTCAACGTACAAGTTGGTTACAACTACAACGGCTCAGGTTCCAATACCCTTGGCAGTTTTGCGCAGGTCGGAGGCACGCAGGCAACACGCAATCAGAATCTCGACCTCGGCCTCACGCAGAACTGGTCGCCCAGCTTCGTAAATGACTCGCACGTGAACTACAGTCGCAGCCGCATCCAGATTCTGAGCGACAACTCCTTCGTCAACGACATCGCATCGCAAGTGGGAATCGTGGGCGGCAGCCCGGACGCGATCGACTTCGGCTTTCCCGGGCTGAATTTCACCAGCTTCTCCGGATTTGGCGATCCGGTTCCGTCGCTCACACGCAATCAGACACTGCGTTTCCTCGATACCCTCACGCTCGTGCACAAAAAGCACACCATGAAATTCGGCGGCGAGATTCGGCGCATCCAACTAAACACCGACACCAATCCCGATCCCCGCGGCCAATTCTCATTCACCGGCTTGCTTACCAGCGAGCTCGCCAACGGCGCACCCGTCGCCGGCACTGGAAACGACCTGGCCGATTTCCTTCTCGGCGATCCGTATTCCACGTCCGGCCGCTTCGGAATCACAAACGATTATTTTCGCAGCTGGGATTTCATCGCCTTCGCGCAGGACGACTGGCGCGTGAATTCGCATTTCACTTTGCTGTATGGACTCCGCTACGAAGCCGTGACGCCTCCCATCGAAATCTCGAACCACGTCTCCAACGTCGATCTCGATCCGAACATCATCAATACTGCCCCTCCTTGTCCCACGTGCGCCGCGCAAGTGCTTCCCGGCGGCACAGGTCCCTTCAGCGGACAATACCCTCAGGCGCTCGTTCATGGCGACTACGGAAACTGGGCGCCGCGCATCGGCGTGGCATGGCAGCCACCGATGATCAAACCAAAAACGGTCGTGCGCGCGGGCTACTCGATTTTCTACAACGAGGCAGCCTACAACACGCTCGCGACAAACTACCTCGCCTATCAACCCCCGTTCGCAACTTCCTCGACGCAGCTCACAACGCCCACTGAGCCGCTCGTGCTACAGACAGCTCTGCTGCAAATTCAAAATGGCAACGCCGGACGCATTCTCAACACCACCGCCGTGAATCCTTTCTATCGCGACGGCCGCGCCCAGATTTGGACGCTCGGCACCGAAACCACGTTCAGCAGAAATTGGCTGCTCGATCTCACCTACACAGGAACCAAGGGCGGCAATCTCGATATTCTCCGCGCTCCAAACCGTGCGCCTCCCGGCACGAATCCGCTCGACACCCAGGCCGAGCTGAAGGTTCCCGAAGCTGTGAGCTTCCTCTACGATCAGTCGGGCGCGCATTCCATTTACAACGCGCTGCAAGTACGCGTGATTCATCGCTTCACCCACGGCTTCAGCTTCCAGGGAATTTATACATTTTCGAAATCACTCGACAATTCGAGTTCGATTGGAGGCACCGCCCCAACGGTTGTTCAGCAGGATGGCAACGTCGCCGCTGAATACGGGCTCTCGCCGTTCGATATCCGTCATCAGCTGCGATTTTTCTCGGTGTACGAATTGCCTTTCGGCGAGCGTCATCGCTACGCGACTCATGGCTGGGAGGAACATCTTCTCGGAAACTGGCGCCTCAACAATGTGATCACATGGCAGACGGGGATTCCCTTCACTGTGTTGCTGGGGGGGAATGCCGCGAATAATTCCGGAACGGGCTCCAATTTTTCCGAACGTGCCGACCTTTGCCGTCTCGATGGTGATTGCGAGGGCCTATCAGGCAATCCCAACTTGGGCATTTGCGGTGGCTCGTCGCTCAGTTTCTTTAATACAGGCGCGTTCACGGTGCCGGCGTCCGGAACTTTCGGAAACGAACGGCGCGGTTCGGTCGAGGGGCCGTGTAGCTTCAGCTGGAACTTCTCGCTGGCGAAAGGGGTCTTATTTGGCGGGACTCGCGAGCGGCAGCATCGTGTTGAAATACGCTGGGAAGTTCAGAACCTCACCAACACGCCGAAATTTACCGGTCTCGGAACTACATTCGGTTCGACGCTGTTCGGCCGTGTGACCACTGCCGCTTCGATGCGCACGATGGACGTGATGCTAAGATTTAATTTCTGAGATGAGAAGAACGCTCAAAGCGAGTTCGATCACGATGCTCCTCCTGGCGGGGTTTGCGATCGTTTGCGTTTCGTCCCGCGCGCAATCGTCGCAGCAGTCAACCCCAAGCCCTGCAACGCCCCCGCCGGCTCCTGCCTCGCAAGAACTCGCGCCGAATCAGACTCCCGCCATCCGCGCATCGTCAGATCTCGTCCGCATCGATGTCGAGGTCACGGATAAATCCGGCAAACCCGTCAAGGGTCTCACTCCCGAGCAGTTCACTATCGCCGAGAACGGCAAACAGCAGAAAATCTCGGTCTTCACTTTTCAGGACATCGAGAAGATGGAGACGGTGAAGTCCGACGACACAAAGCCCATCGTGGTTGCAATTGATAGCCCCAATGATCCTGCCGCCACGGAAGCAATAAGCGACCAGGTTCGCGATCGCCGCATGCTCGTACTGTTCTTCGATTTGACCTCGATGCAGACCGACGATATCGCGCGCGCTCACGATGCCGCGCTAAAGTTCGTCCAAAAGCAGATGACGAGCGCCGACCTGGTATCCATCGTCGTGTATGCCGCTCGCCTCACCGTGTGGGCCGATTTCACGAATGATCGCTCGAAGCTCGAGAAGGCAGTGACGCGTCTCACGCCGGATGTCGCCTCGCAGCTCGCCGATCTTTCCTACGCCGCGGCGCAAAATGGCGAGTACGACGTGCAGCAGTACACCGGCGCGGCGTACACAGCGGACGAAACCGAGTTCAACGCATTCAACACCGATCAGAAGCTCCTCGCCGTGCAGGGCCTCGTCAATGTTCTTGCCGCAATTCCCGGACGAAAAGCCGTGATCGAATTTACAGGCGGAATCACGCAGACCGGCGAAGAGAATCGAACCGAGCTGCGGGCAGCAACCGACGCAGCGAATCGTGCCAATGTCTCGATCTATTCGATCGACGCTCGAGGCCTCTTTGCGGAAGCTCCTGGCGGCGATGCCACCACAAACGCCGCCACCGGCACCTCCATGTTCACGGGCGCATCCGTGTTTCACCAGACGGAAGCGAGGCAGGATTCGCGCGACACCCTTGCGACCCTTTCCTCCGACACTGGCGGCCGCGCATTCTTCGATCTGGGAGATTTGAGCGAAGCCTTTCCAAAAATCCAGCAGGAGAATAGCGGCTACTATCTGCTCGGTTACTATCTCGGCGCCAATGTGAAACGCGACGGAAGCTGGCGAAGCATCCGCGTGAAGGTCAACGCGCCCGGAGTCCACGTTCACTATCGCAACGGCTACTATGCCCCGCGTGATTTCCAGCACTTGCAGAAAGAAGACCGCCAGCAGCAACTCGTCGAAGCGATGGGTTCTGAGAACCCGGTGGTCGAGTTGCCGATTGCGGTCGAAACCTCGATGTTTCGCTTGAGCAATGGGCAAACCTACGTTCCGATTGCAGCAAAGATTTCATCCACCGCTCTCGATTGGGCCGAAAAACACGGACGGAAAGAAGCGGCCTTCGACTTTGCAGCGCAAGTCCGTGCGTATCCCAATGGTAGGTCAGTTGCCGAATTGCAGGACACAATTCAGGTGCATCTCGACCCGGCGCGATTCCAGCAAATCAATCAAAGCAGCTTGGTGTATCAAGGCGGGGTCGTATTATCGCCTGGCAAATATCATCTGAAGTTTTTGGCGCGCGAGAATGAGTCAGGCCGGATGGGCACCTTCGAACAGGAACTCCTCATCCCGCAAGCGCCCACGGATCGCATCATGCTCAGCTCCGTGCTGCTCTCGAGCCAGCTTGTGCCAGTCGACAAATCATCTGAGGTGGAGACGAAAGCGAAGGGCGTCCGCGCCAAGCTCGCCGAATCGCCGCTCGAAATGTCCGGCGAGAAAATCGTCCCGAGCGTCACCCGCTATTTCACACAAGGCCAGACGCTCTACGTTTTCTTCCAGGCCTACTATCCGGAAAAATCCGATAAGGCCGATAGGTTCGACCCCGACACACTGCGCGCCGCTCTAATTTTCTTCAGGAATGGAATTCAGGTAAACGCAACGCCACTGCTCACGCCCGTGCAGGTAGATCCAAAATCGCGCACAGCCTCATTTCGGATCAGCCTGCCTCTCGCAAAGCTTCCAGCGGGACGTTACACGGCGCAAGCGCTGGTAGTCGGCGCTGGTACGCAACACTCGGCATTCGGCCGCGCCTACCTTGCGATCGAGCGCCCGCCGGTCGTTCCCTCCGCCGGGCCAGCGACATCTACGCCAGATACGACGGCTCAACCGAAACCGCCCTCGCCGTAGGACAGATAGCCAGCCATTCACACGAAGATCGCGATGAGCTACTTCGACTTCGGCGGCTCCCGCTTTTCGTCCTTCTTTGCTGGTTGTTCCTTCCGCGACTCTTCCTTCTTCGGCGGTTCGGATGCCCTGCTGTTATTCAGCGGAGGATGCACATCATACTTGTCGTCCGACGCCCTCGCCGGCGGTGCAAACTTCACCGCGGGATGTTGCTCGTACTGATGCTGGTTTTGTTCGCCTTGCGAATTCGTGTTCGCGCGCGCAGCAGGCTGATCAGTATTGTTCGTCCGCACCTCACCGCGGTTGTTGTTCTCTTGCGCATTTGGATTCGACTCGCTGTTGTTTCGCTGCGTTCTCACATTAACTTCCGCCGATCGCTCGGGCTTTGCCGAATCTACGATGCGAGGCTCGTGTCCGCCAGACGCGGGAATTGGCGGCGGAAGCTTGGCGACCACTTTGCGGTCGTTGAACGACGTAGCTGGGCGCTTCGAAGCGGGCACAGGCTTTGCTGTGGATGCCACATAGCTATTGCGAGTGGGAGCCAGCGGCGCATTTTCCACCACGCGAGCCTTTTCGAACTGCTCAGGCGTCACTCGAATCGTCGCGTTCGACACCGGCCGCGCGTTGACAAACGTCTCGCGGTCCACCACCGTCACGGCGCTCACATTTCTCGCGTACGTGTATTCATTCACGTTCACAGTTCGATTCACGGTGTAGTTGTTATAGACGTTTGTCACCTGCGTCACAGTAACCACGCGCGTGTTCGTCACGTTCACGTTCTGCACGTACCGCGGGCTGCAGCGATAACCCGGCACCCACACGTCGCGCGGACCCAAGGGAAACCAGGCAACTCCCGTCAAGCCGCCGCCGAATCCCACCGTCACACCGAATGCGCTGCCGCCCACAAACCCGACAAGCGCGGGCGCATAGACCGGCCGCACAACGAGCGGTCCGGGCACCCAACCCCAGTAGCCGCCTACGAACGCCCAGCGGCCGTAATGAAAGGGCGCAAACCCCCAGGGTTCATCGCCAATCCACGTCCAGCCCCACGGCGCGATCCATACCCAATGACCGAAATGATAAGGCGCCCATCCTGCTGCAACACCTCGCGGAACCCAAACGCGTCCGTACTCTGGAACTACCTGCCAATCGCCGTAATCATCCAGGTCATAGTAACCGTCAATATCGCGGGACACATACTGCGCAGATGCCGAGCGATTTTCGCGCTGGTCGCGTTGCTGGCACCAGCTCTCGAAATCATCAAAGCCAGGCGCCGGCTGAGCATCGTAGGAAAGTTGATCAGTTCCGCCAAACGTGTACTGCTGGCCGGGGCCGAGATCGTAGGATTCGCCGCCGCCGGTCACCTGCCCTCCGCCTTCCCTCACGATGATCAGCGTCGAATCGCCGTTCGGATCGGTTTCGATTCGATACTCACCGGCGTTGGTTAGTGTGAAAGCTAGATTGGGCGTATCGATTTCGACTGCATTACCGGGCTCGTAGCGGCGGAGATGCACTTCAATCGTGCCCTGCGCAAGCTGAATCTGTACCGTGCGGTCGTCGAGATTCAAAAACGAGATGCCCGTCTCGCTCGCCATGCGAATCGCGAGGCTCCCGACGTGAACTTCGCCGAGAGAGTCTTTATCGACCCAAAGATTGTCACCGGTGGTGAGCGGCCGGCTCGGGTTTGCATCCACCCATTCCTGCGTTCCAGAGGCCTCAAACGACACCGACCCTTGCATGAAATTGAGCCGCGCTACTCGGCTGGGAGGGTCGTCCTGCGCGGCTGTCTTTTTGGGGGCCGTGAGGAAAGCACCTGCGACGAAGAGGAACATGAGAAAGAGCGATAGCGCTTTTCGCATCGAGTGAGTTCCTTTTAGAAAGCGTTGTGCCGATAGCATAGCGAGATTCCTCAGCCAGCTGCTAAAAACAAACCATGTGAACCACAAAATGATACGAGCGTCGGTCATTTCCTTCTCTCCTGTTCATTAAACACTCCGGCAGTCGAGAAGTTTCTGAAACAGCGTGTGCGAAAGATTTTTTTCGAGGTGCATTTTTGTGCCGTGCAAATTCATTTCTAAAAAAAAACGACCCAGGGTCTCGCTTACTCGAGTACGCGAAACCCTGGGGTATGAGAATTATGAATCCTCGTTATTTTTATTAATGCTTGTGACTTCCACCGCCACCGCCGCCGTGCGAACCACCACCACCGCCGCGATTTCCCCCTCCCGAACCGCCGCGCGAGCCGCCGCCAGAGCTCCCGCCATTTCGCGGAGTGACAATCGGCTGCCGCATACTGAGCGGAGGCCGGCTGCCGCCTCCCGGATAACCTCCGCGCGATGCGGAATTGGGCGACTGATACTGCCGGGACCCTCCGTTCGGAGCTCCGAAACCGCCACGATTTCCTGGATTGTTCGTTGTTGGACCGCGCATGTTCGGTTGCGAATTAGGTGGCTGGTACGTCCGAGTCGTCGTATTCGGTGCCCCGTAGCCGCCACGATTTCCTGGATTACTCGTTGTTGGACCGCGCATGTTCGGTTGCGAATTGGGCGGCTGATATGGCCGAGACGTGGAATTCGGGGCTCCGAAACCGCCACGATTTCCTGGATTGCTCGTTGTTGGGCCGCGCGTGTTCGGTTGCGAATTGGGCGGCTGGTACGTCCGAGTCGTCGTATTCGGTGCCCCGTAGCCGCTGCGATTGCCAGGATTAACCGTCGCTCCACGATTATTCGACGGTGCGTTTGGTGTCGTGCGATTTGCTCCTGGCGAGGACGGAGGCGTGAACGTGCGGAAGCCTGGACGCGCGGTGGAGTTTGATGTTCCGCTGCGATTTCCTGCGTTTATGTTCGGTTGAGCCGAGCGCGTGCTATTCGAGTAGCCGCCATTGTTGCGCTGATTCGACGTCCCGCCATATCCGCGTGACGGCTGCGCTGACCCGCCAGAATTATTATTTCGCGATGCAGAATAGAAACGCTGCGAACTCGATGTCGAGTTGCGGATCGTCGCGGGGCTGGCCACGCGATTGGTTGCGCTGTAGCTACCGCGTCCCGGATTCACCGGCATTTTGCCCGAAACCATGCTCGCGTTCCGGAATTCTCCGGCACTAAGTCCGGTCTGGTGCGCCGGCACGGTGCCGCGACCGAAACTCCGGCTGTCCATGGAGCTCATTCCTGAGCGAACGTGATCGTTTCGGAAAGCTGCATTGACGTTTGAGAATCCACGCCCACCACCATGAAGCGGCGCCCATCCGTCATGAAAATTGTTGCCACGGTTGAAGCTCACAGCGCGGTAGCTGCCGCCATAGCGTCCGTACCACGGGTGATACCAGTCTCCGGGACCGCAAGGCAGCCAGCCGACATGACCGAAACCAAATCCGAATCCAAAGCCGACTCCGAAGCCAACGCCGCCTCCGAATCCGAAGAACGAAACGTACGCCGGCGCCCAGACCGGATAGTAAGCGGGATACGCCGCCACCGGTCCCGGCCACCACGCCCAACCCGCGCCATAGGGCAGCCAGCGACCATAGTGATAGGGAGCCCAGCCCCACGGCTCATAAGAAACCCACGTCCAACCGAAATAGGGCTGCCACACCCAGCGACCCGCGCGATAAGGCGCCCATCCCGCAGCCACGTTAGGAACCCACACTTGCCCGTAATCGGGAACCGTTGTCCAACGGCCATAGGGATCAAGGTCCTCCGAGCCCGTGTAATAGCGGTTGGTTCTGCGCGGGCCCTCGGAGTTCGCAAAGGTTCTGCTGCGATCGCTATTCCAGTTGTCCCAATCGTCGCGGGAAGGAGCTTGTGCAACTTTGTACTGCGGATTGTCCGTGCCGGCGATGGTGATCATCTGTCCGGCGTCCACGCGAGTGGAGCCTTGGGGAGTAGAAATATCCGCCGAGCCGCGGCGAACAACCACCTGTGTCTCGGCATCGGAATTCACGAGGATGCGGAATTCCCCTTCGCCAAACGGCCGGATCGACGCATTGGGCGTATCAATCTCTGAGGACGCTTCCGCGCCGCGGTTCACTGTGTACGTCGCAAGCCCCTCGCCAATCTGAAGCAGAATTTGGGACCGCGTGAGGGTGGCGATTTTTACCGTGACGCGGTCGGAAATGCGCAGCGTGTCTGCATAGTCAATCTGCAGTTCGGCGCGAGAACTGTCGCCGGTTGAAATGCGGTCGCCCTGAGAAATCGGAGTGTTCACGATCGCGGCCACCCATTCGCCGTTGTCGCCGCGCTGTGTCGAAACATCGCCGCGAATCCAGCTGACGCGCGCAACGCCAGGTTGCGCCACAGCCTGTTGCTGCTGCTCCTGCTGACTTGCCTGCTCCGACTGCTGGTTTGCAGCCTCGTCTTGAATTTGAATCTGGTCGGCCTGACCCTGATCGGGCGGAGGCGGCGCGTCGTCATCTTGCGCCTGCTGCTGCGCTTGCCGGTCGTCCTGCGGCGGCGGAGAATCCTGCGCCCGCACAGCGCCCGCTGCGCCGAGAAGAAAGATTGTTGCGAAGATTGCGAGATACCGTTTCATGGTCACCTTCCGGCAGTCAACTGCCGGGAACAGCAGACGCCGCGAATGTAAATGCAGGCTTGGTGCCAAAGGCAACGAATCGCGATCGCCCGTAAGCCTTGTTAGGTCAGCTAGTTACACGGAATCAAGATTCGTGCTTGGGCAGCTGTTCCGGTTGTCGGTGGTGCATATCAAGCGACGCTGGTGGTTTTCGGCCAGTCGAGCATGGAGGCTAATGGTGTGCGATACTCGGCGAAATTTGGAGTGCGGAAATGGGTAACGCTCCGGATCGCAGCGGAATCGTTGGACTGATGAACGCGATCGAAGGCGCCTGGAATGCGGGCGACGTGAAATCGTATGCGCGGTTGTACGCGCTTGACGCCGCGTACATGACTCGCGCGGGGATTTTGTGGAAAGGCCGCAAGGTGATTGAACGAGGGCACGCAGGGGCCTTTCAAAATGACCTGAAGGGAACTGTGCTGAAAATTCGAGTTAAGCGACTCCGCTTTTTGACCGCGAAGAACGCGGTGGCGCACTGCGCGGTCGAACTCAGCGGGGGAACACAAAGAGGCGCGCACATGGTTCGAGGCGTGACACGATTCGAGCTGCGAAAAAACCGGACTCGCTGGGAAATTGTGGCGGCGCGAACGCGCGAGATTTCTCCGCGCAGATAATGACAGGCTGAATTGCGCGGGCATCTGGCTACTCTTTTTCGGGCGGATCGGGAACCCCGATTTTCGAGAGGCGGTAGCGCAGGGCATTGCGCGAAAGTCCCAGGGCGCGAGCGGCCTGGCTCTTGTTTCCGTTGGCTTGTTTGAGGGCTTCGCGGATGGCTTCGTCTTCCCACTGATCGAGCGTCATGCCAACTGGAAGAACCGCTGGCGCTCCCGCCACGGCGCGAGGCGAAGGCGGATCGAGGTGAATGTCCGCGGCGTCAAGCGTGGAACCGGCGGAGAGCGTGACGCCGCGCTCGATAATATTTTCCAGCTCGCGAACGTTGCCTGGCCAATAAAAATCGAGCAGCAGCTTCATGGCGGCGGGCGTGATGCCGCGAATGGGCTTGCCGGATTCGCGAGCGAATTTTTCCAGGAAAAAATTGGCTAAAGCGGGGATGTCTTCTTTGTGATCGCGCAGCGGGGGAATATCGATGGCGACTACGTTCAGGCGGTAGTAAAGATCCTCGCGAAATGTGCCGTCTTCGAGGGCGGCGCGAAGATCGCGGTTTGTCGCGGCGATCAATCTCACGTCCACTTTTAGGGTCTTAGTGCCGCCGAGCCGTTCGAATTCGCGTTCCTGAAGAACGCGCAGAAGTTTTACCTGGATGGCGGGCGGGACATCGCCGATTTCGTCGAGGAACAGCGTGCCTTTATCGGCCAGCTCGAATTTTCCCGGCTTGCTTCCAGTTGCGCCTGAGAATGCGCCTTTCTCGTAGCCGAAGAGTTCGCTCTCGAGAAGATTTTCGGGAATTGCGGTACTGTTAATTTTTATGAATGGGCCGGAAGCGCGGTTCGAATGCTGGTGAATCGCGCGCGCGATCAGATCTTTGCCGACACCGCTTTCTCCGCCGAGAAGCACGGTGGAATTGGTCGGTGCGACGCGCTCGACCAGCGCGAGTACGGCTTGCATTTTCGCGCTCTGGGCGACGATGTTGTCGTATTTGTACCGCTCGCCAAGAGCTTCGCGCAGGTTACGATTTTCTTCGCGCAAGTGATGCGAATCCAGTTCCTTGCGGATAACGAGCACGAGCTCCGCCAGTGAGAAGGGTTTCAACACATAATCGCTGGCGCCGATTTTCATCGCTTCGACGGCGGATTCGACCGTTCCGAAGGCGGTCATGATGATGATGGGTATAGCTGCATTGGCGCGTTTCACGGCTTGCAGGAATTCCATGCCGCTCATGCCCGGGAGCTTGAGGTCGGTGACGATCAGGTCGAACTGATTGGTATTGAGGAGTTTGAGAGCGGTTTCGGCGTCGGCGACGGTCTGGGCACGAAAGTCCTGGTCTGCGAGCTCAAGCTCGAGGAGGCGGCGCATTTTGGCTTCGTCTTCGACGACGAGGATGGAGGGCTTTTCGCTCATTTGGAGGATTTAGAAACTGCGATCCGTTCTCGATTAGAAATTCGTACCGGCCTGTCTTTTGAAGTACTTAGGGAAGATTCTAATCGCGCATTCTCGATTAGAAAAGTGGCGGCTGACAGGGGTGGTTGTGCGGCATGAATTGGAACTGCTGCCTCCCCTCGACTGGCTGCCTGCATGTGACTTCCTTTCCGGGCACGCATATGAGCCCGACTCATGTTAACACAGGCGCGGCTCAAGCTTCTATCGTGAGAAATACGGATTGAGAAGAATTCCCGAATGTCGGCTCACGTGCTATCGCACTTTTCGTTTCACTGGCTTGCCCAGAAAGCCGTCCATAATGTCCTGAGGCAGCGGAGCGTCGAAGTCGTCGGCGATTTGAACACGATTCTTATCGAAACCGAGCGGTCGAGGAGAGACCGGGACCAAGCGCGCGACCGGAACCCCCCGACTGGAGATAACAATTTCCTCTCCAGCAGCAACGCGCTGCAAGAGTTTTGAGAAGTTCTTCTTCGCTGTAAGTACGCTTACCGAGGGCATGCGCGCCTCCTTCTTCTCACCATCAGCTAATGTAGTCAGTCTAATCCAACAAGCTTGGTCGTGTCGTGTTGCGGTTTTGACCCGGTGTCCTTGTTCATCCCCGTTCAGAGGCTCGCGGGAAAGGCGCCGCGAAAGGAAGACGCTGCGCGTCGTTCGGCTACCCCGCGCTTACGCGCGGGGCTAACTTCTGCCGCGCCTACGGCGCTAATTTTGAGGGAAACATCAGAATCCACACTTAACCCTTAACAAAAAACGAACTGAATCAAAAACAAAGTGACGAGCCTTTGTTTCAACAATTCAATCCTGGCGTTCGGGGAGGAAGACGTGGAAGCGGGCGCCCTGGCCGGGAGGGGATTCGAGGCGGATGGAGCCTCGGTGGTCGTCAATAATTTTGGCGACGATCGAAAGGCCGAGCCCTACACCTTCTTTTTTCGAGGTGAAGAACGGGTTGAAGATTTGTTCGCGGGATTCGGTCGGGACGCCGGGGCCGGAGTCTTCGACGATGACCGCGACGCCGGGCCTCATGTATTGAACTTCGGGAGCTATGGAGATTCGGAGACGGCCGCGGCCGTCCATGGCCTCGTAGGCATTGGTGATGAGATTCACGAAGATTTGTTCGCAAAGCTGGGCGTCGACTTGGACATCAGGCGTCACTGGATCGTAGCTACGCTCGACGGTAACTTGCGCATCTGGATGCTGATGCTGGACGGATTCGAGAACGTGATCGACGATGGCCGACAATTGCACGGAACGAAGCTCGAGGCGCGAGGGACGCGCGAAATCGAGGAATCGGGTGACGAGTGAATTGAGACGATTCACTTCAGAGCTAATGTAGCCGGCAAGTTCGCTGGCCAGCGGATTCGACGCTTCGACTTTCTGGCTGAGCATTTCGGCAGAGCCTTTGATGACGCCGAGTGGGTTGCGAATTTCGTGGGCGAGGCCTGCGGAGAGCTGTCCTAGAGCTGCGAGGCGCTCGGAGCGGCGGGCATCGGCTTCGGCGCGGCGCAACTGGCGATTTGTTTCTTCAAGCTGTTGGGAGAGCTCCTGATATTTTTGAACCTGCTTGCGATTTTCGGAGGCGAATCGGTTGACGATGACGGCAGCGATATAAAAGAAAAGAATGCGGGTGGCGAGATCCGTTGCGCCTTCGGTGGTGAACTCGTATTCCTGGAGGGCGGGAATCAGAAATGCGCAGTAGGCGAGGGAAGTGATGGTCGTCCAGACGAGCGTGGCGATTGGACCGAAATAAACGGCCGCCGTTACGACGGGGAGGTAATAAATCGGGTAGTAATTGCTGTTGATGCCGACGTCGCCGGTGTGGTCAAGCAGAAGTGTAGCGAGGAGGATCTTGATAATGATGGCATAAGCGGGGCCGCGCTTTGGGAGCCATGCAAGTAGGCGGCCTTCGAGAAGTTGAAAAACGCCGATGGCGAGGAGGATGACCTGTTTGTGGATTTCGTGGACGGGGGGGAGAAGAGCGAGGGCGAGGAGGAACAGGAGCCAGAGGATGTCGAGCCAGTCGAAGGTGGCGCGCTTGCGATCGAGCATTTCGGCTTGGGGGCTCCGAAGTCAATCTAGCATGGATTGGACGAGTAGAAAGATAGTGCCTGCCGAGTGACGCCGGCGAAGGATGGACGGAACTGCAGATTCCTCTCTGCGCCGCGCGACCACCGCTCCGCGGTGGTGAAGAAAAAGAAGCGCGCAGCTCCGCTCGGAATGGCGGTTTTTAGTTGCTGTGGCGGACGGCGATGAGAGGGCGGCGCACGGCCACATGCGGAGAACATGGACAAAGCTGTACAGATTGATCGTGCGGGCACGGCATGCCGTGCCCCTACGGATTACTCAGCGCTCGGTTAGCGGAGGAATTTGTCGGCACCGAAGACCAGGCCTAACGTCAGGGCGGCGATTACGATTTCTCCTAATGCGCCAACTACGAAGGGGCGCAGGCCTTGTTTGCGCATGTCGCCGATATTGGTGCGCAGGCCGACTCCCGCGAATGTGAGCAGAAATGCCCAGCGCGAGAGATTCGCGAGGCTCGTCAGCTGCTCTTTGTTAAAGACGTGGGCGGTGGCGATGGCGGAGATGAGCAGGAAGCCGAGGACAAATTTCGGGAATTTGTTCCACAGGAATGCGGCTTTGTTGGTAACGCCTGCGGTTTTTTCTTTGCGCGCCCAATGGATTGCGTAGCCGAGAACTACGAAGCCGATCATGGCGTTGCGTGCCGTTTTTGCAAGGACGGCTACTTTACCTGCTGCGTCGGAATAGAGATTTCCGGCGGCGGTGACTTCGGCGGTGTTGTCTATGCCGAGACCGGCCCAGAGGCCATAGCTGAGGTCGGTCATGTGGAGCCAGTGACCGATGAGCGGGAAGATGAAGAGCGAGATTGCGCCGAGCGTGAGGATAGCGGCGATGGCGAAGGAGGAATCTTCTTCGTCGGCATCGATGGCGCCTTGTGTGGCGATGATGGCTGAAACGCCGCAGATGGACGAGCCGACGGCAAGCAGCGTGGTGAGCTTTGGCTTGAGGCCGAAGGCCTTGCCGAGGGCGGTCATGAAAGTGAGCGAGAGAGCGATTTCGATCGCGACGAGCACGAGGCTGACGCCGCCGAGCTTGAGGACGTCACCGAGAAGAAACCGCGAACCGAGGAGAACGATTCCGGCTTTGAGCCAAAATTCGTACGTGGCGAGGCCCGGTTTGAAGGCGGCGGGCACGCCGGTGGTATTGGCTATCACGAGGCCGAGAAGGATGGCCCAGAGAACGTACTCGATATTCGGGAGCGTGAGGTGGTGTGCGCGTCCATACTGGGCGATCGAGCGCTCGATAAATTTTCCGGCGTAGCCGACGGCTACGAGCAGCAGAAGGCCGGGAATGAGTTGGCCGGCTCGCTTAAAGATGCTGAGCGGTTGCGATTGGGTGAGTGCGATGCTTGTGGCCATTTTCTCTTTGTTCTCCTCAGTCGGGTTGTCACGGAGTTCGTACTTCAGGGGCTAAAGCCCCGTGTTTCTTAGCTGGTTTTTTGCCGCGGTTGAAAACCGAAACCTACTACGACGGCGTTAGCGACATAGCGCGAAAGGAAGGGAAAACATCCCTTCGACCGTCTACCACGGGATGTGCTTGATCACGCCGAGCCAGACGAGAAGCGAAATCGCTAGCGACAGCGCGACGGCCCAAGTGTCGAGCGAAAGCTTGCGCTTGGAGTCGCCTTTCGAGAGCGATGATGAGCTCTTTCGCGGCGTCGATTGTGTCGTCATTAGGTGAAGCTCCTTTCCAGGCTTAGGATCGAATTTTTTTCTGCGATGCCGACTTCCATACCATCGAGAAGCGATTCCCATGTGAGGGGAATGGAATTGGTAACTGAACGTGTTGCGCGCTCGAGGGTTCGGCCGATGAGGAGAATTGAGGGAGCCGGCATGGGAGGCACGCTGTCGAGCTGGCCTAACGTGGTGGAATGCTCGCGCTGCTCGGGCGTGCTTACGGCGGAGACGACTGCTGCGGGCGTGTCGGCATCGAGACCTGCATCGAGCAATTCCTGTTGAAGGGCGGCGAAATTGCGACCTGGCATGTAGATGACGAGAGTCGAATTGTTCGAAGCGAGACTCCGCCAATCGGGGAGGCGCTCGTTTTCATTTTCATGAGCGCGGTGGGCGCTGACGACAACGATGCGCGAACTCGTGCGGCGGTCGGTGAGCGAAACGCCGAGCGAGGCAGCGGCGGAGAGCGCGGCAGTGATGCCGGGAACGATTTCGTAGGGCACACCGGCTGATTCGAGGGCGTCGCGCTCTTCAGCGAGGCGGCCAAAGATTCCGGGATCACCGCTTTTCAGGCGCACAACGCTCAAGCCGCGGCGAGCGGAGGCGATCATGAGACGGTTGATTTCGGACTGGGTGATGTTTTTTGTGCCGCAACGTTTGCCGACATTGACGACCATGGCGTGGGGGTTGGCGAGCGCGAGAATCGGCGCGGAGACGAGATCGTCGTGAAGAATGACTTGAGCGGCGCGAATCAGCGCGTGGGCTTTCACGGTGAGGAGGTCGGGGTCACCGGGACCTGCGCCGACTAAATAAACTTTACCGTTGATGGGGGCTTTCATGGTTGCTCCTGAAGCGCTGACGAATTGTCAATCGTTGACGGGCTCTCGAGCGCGTGGCTCGCCGGATCGTCAGACAAGTGTTCGGGCAGATGCTCGGGAAGATGAACGTGCCGGCCGGCAAATTCGATCGAGCGCGATTCGATTTTGCAATCCTTGGAATCGCAAATCCGGCTGTAGGCGAGCAGGTTGAGCAATTTTTTGCGCTCTTCGGTAGGCGGATGATTGGCGAGGACGTGGCGGCGGAGACTGCCGACGAAGCGAAGCCAATTTCCTAAAGAAAGATCGAGCGAGGCTTCGATCTCGCGGCGAAAGCGCTGGGCGACGGAGGGGCTTTCGCCGGCGGTTGAAATTGCAATCTGGAGATCGCCTCGCCGGACGACAGCGGGGAAATAAAAATCACAGTGAGGCGGATCGTCGACGGCATTGGTGAGGATCCCGCGCGCCTGTGCTGCGAGGAAAACTTGGCGATTCACTGAGGCGCTGCCGGTGGCGGCGATGGCGAGAAAAGTGTCGCGAAGGTCGTCCGTGTGAAATTCGCGCTGGTGCCAAGTGATATTTCCTGCGGCGGCAAGTTTAGCTACTTCGGCTTTCGCTTGCGGTGCGACGACGGTGATGTGCGCGCCGGCGCGGAGCAGGGAAGCGATCTTCGAGGTGGCGATTGCACCGGCGCCGACGACCAGGCACGGGCGACTTTCGAGTTTGATGAAGGCCGGAAATAACTCGGAGGACATGTCAGTCTCCCACTCCGTGCGGGACTGGGCCGGCGGGTAGATCGCGCGTGACTGGTGCGACGATGGCGCCGGCGAGTTGGGCGCGGAGAGCGTCATCGGAATGGCGCGCGAAATAGGCACGGAGATTTTCGTTTGAGTCGCGCGTGGCCAGATAGGTCTTGAGCAGGCGCTCAATGGCTTCCGGGACATCTTCCGCGGCGCAGCGATATCCGACTTGCCGCGAAATGCGGGCGTGTTCGCCGACGGCGCCGCCTACGCAGAAGTAGTAGGCGTCGACGAGATTCGAGCCTTGCTTGATTTTTTTGCCCTCGAGGCCGATGTCGGCGATCCAGTGCTGGCCGCAAGCGTTCGGGCAGCCAGCGACGTTTAGTTTGAGAGGCTGATCGAATTCAGGGACGCGCTCTTCGAGTTCTTCAACGAGCCAGCGGGTGAAGGATTTTGTCTCAGTGATGGCGAGTTTGCAGAATTCGGTGCCGGTGCAAGCCACCGCGCCGCGCCAGAAGGATGAGGCTTCAACGTGGAGGCCGGTGGCGTTGAGTTCGAAAACGAGTGCGTCGATATTTTCGCGTGGTACATTGACGACCAGGAGATTTTGCATATTGGTGGTGCGGAGTTCGCCGGCGGCATATTTTTCGGCGAGGGCAGCGGCGGCGCGCATTTGTGGGGCGGTGATGCGGCCGCGGAGGACGGCAGCGCCAACGTAGTAGAGACCCCGCTGCTTTTGGGCGTGGACGCCGATGTGATCACGATAGGCGTCGGGTGGCGCGGAGTCTTCAACGCCGGGATCGAGATCGAAGCCGAGGCGGGCGTTGAGTTCGCGAAGGAAACGCTCGGCGGTCCAGCCGTGCTGGGTGAAGAGATGTTTCAGACGCGCGCGATCTCGGTTGTCGCGCAGACAATCCTGGTCACGGAAAATTTCTGCGATGGTTCGGACGACGGGAATAACCTGATCGTGGTGGATGAAAGCATCGAGACGGACAGCGAGATGAGGATCGGCGGAGAGCCCGCCGCCGACGCGGACAGAGAAGCCGATCTCGCGTTTGCCATTGTGCTGGCGGACGGCGGGGGTGAAACCGACGTCGTTAATTTCAGGGTAGGAGCACCAGACAGGGCAGCCTGTAATCGAAACTTTGAATTTGCGCGGGAGGTTGTAGAAATCGCTGTTGGCGGAAAGCAAATGCGCGGCTTCAACGGCGAGCGATGATGCATCGGTGAGCTCGTCGGAAGCAATGCCGGCGAGCGGGCAGCCGGTGATATTGCGCGTCACATCGCCGCACGCGCTTTTCGGGCTGAGGCCGACGGCACCGAGGGCTTCCATCACTTCAGGAATAGATTCGATCGTGAGCCAGTGGAGTTGAATATTCTGGCGGACGGTGAGGTCGGCGAGCGAGTGTCCGTAACGCTCGGAAATTTGCGCGATGGCGCGCAGTTGGTTGGAGTGGAGCAGGCCGTTGGGCAGGGCAATGCGCATCATGAAATACTGAGTTGATTTGCCTTCGCCGCCCGTGCCGCCGATCGCGCCGGCGCCGTCACCTTGTGTGTAAATGCCCCACCATTTGAAATAGAGATTGGCCCATTCGGGAACGACAGCGGTGCGGCCTTGACGAGCGAATTCCTTGATTTCGTCGAAGTGCTCCCAGGGGTTCTTCGAGCGCTTCAGGCGCTCGACCTTTTGAGCCTTCGTTTCTTTCGGTTGCCGGGTTGTCGCGATGTCCGCTGTGCTGGCCACGATGGCCTCCGCGTTTGTTGTCTAGAAATCCCGCCCAAAAACAAAAAACCCGCTACCAGCTGCGATTTGCTGGTGAGCGGGTTGCTAAAATCCGATTTGTGGCTAAGTTAGATCAGTCGGATTGCACACACCCGTGCCAGCCATGGCTCCGACAACAACAAGCGCACGGCAGGCAGTTTTTGGTCCGGGTGCAGCTTTCCATACGCGTATCCTAATCTCCGAACTACTGCTCCGTCAACATTAGACTTGGCTGGCGGAGAAAAGATTCCGGAATTCGAGCAGATTTTCGGCCCCGGTCAACAGATCCGATGGGGAGTATAAGGTTCACGCCGGAGTTGCATTGCTCGAGCGCAGCAGGCGGGTGAAGAGGGTTTGCAGCCTAACTGCGTGCTCCTGACTCATGGCGATAAATTGAACGCCCATCCCCTCGCCGGGGGTGACGTTTCTGACCACCGCGGAGCTGCGGATTTCGCCTTCGGGCACTGAAAACAGCAACGTGATGGAAGTGCCGACGGGAGGTGGCGTTTTGCTCTCAATGAAGAGCCCGCCGACGTTCAAATCCCGCACGCGGGAAACGCTTTGCGCCCCGTCATGCTGCCAGGAGACCCAGACGCCTTTTGGCGTCGGGATGCGCGGGTAGCGGCGATTGCTCTTCGATGGATTAACCAACGGCGTTGAGAGGTCCAAGCCGTAATTATATCGGCGCCGCCCTACTGGAAAGGAATTCGTTTGCGGCTGAGTGCGCAACAGGGAACCGGTAAACGTAACCGGAGAGTAAGACTTCCGCTTGCCCAGGCTAATGCATCAGCCGCTCGCCTGTGTGCAATCTGAATGGCTCAATTCGAACCTGGCACTAGCACGTGAGCGCTTTCCCAACTGCGAACCTTGCGGCGAGCTTCATCGAAAATCCGCTCGTAATTCTGCAGTCGGACATTGCGGGACGTTTGTGCATCGAGCGATTGCCATAAAGGCTCGTACAGAGAGAAAACTTTCGAATATTGGGATTCGTCCTTTGGAGCGGCGGAATCCGTGCCGAACAGAAAACGGTCGGGATAGCGCCGCATCAGATCTGCCATGGCCTGCGTGAATTCCTGACTGGCCATGAGGTACCTAGCGACTTCATCCCAGGAAATGTCGAAGTAAACGTGATTGAAGTTGGGATCGCGCAGGATCGCTTCAATATCTGCAAAGTGACTTTTGCTTGGCCGGACCAGCCGTCCCAGGCCCATGTGAGCCCAAATAATGGTGACGTTGGGATGTCGAGCGAAGAGGCCCTTTATCTGATGGAGATAAGCAGGTTCGCTTTCTTCTTTTGCAAAAGGTACATCGATATCGTTGTGTATCAACACAACCAAGCCGACTTCCGCTGCGAAATCGAGTATGCGATCGAGCGCCGGATCCTCGAGACTTGCAACTTGGCCCGAAATTTTAGCCGACACGAATTCTTTGTGAATCGTGAATTCGCCGATGCCGGTAAACACCCCGGGGAAAGTCTCAAGAACCCTGCGAATGTGGTCTGCCGCATACATGTCCGTGGGATTGAAACCCGTGATCATGGGATCCAGGCGGGCTTGCTGCTCCCTCGTCAAGGACTTGTACGCCATCGCAATCCACGCGTCCGTGAACGAGTAGTAGTACAACGGAGCGTCTGTATGCAGGTAGTACGTCGGCCTCCGGTTACCGTCGATCCGGTAAGACCACTCTTGCTGGAGCGGAACTCCGAATAGCGCCAAGCGGCCGGCCTTGCTGCCCATCATATTCAGAAAATCGCGAATGTTGGGACCTTCTTGAACGTTGTTGGTCAGGTGAAAATGCGCATCATTGAATTGGAATTCGTTGCGCTGTGCGTGCGCCGGAGCAGCGCCAATAAGCAAAAGCACGGCGATCGGGACGAAAAATCGCAGTCTGCACGCACACAGCATGAGGGCCCTTCTCATACAGCTGTGCCCTCAGCACATTTCGTTTGAATTTCTGGTCGGCGCAAACTGGCTCCCAGAAGCTTTCGCAGCCGCATGCGAGCCTTGTGCAACTGTGATTTGGAATTCCCGATGGAATAGCCTAACTTCGCCGCAATCTCGTGATGCTCGCAGCCGAGGACGTCATGGAGGACGAACACCTGGCGGCAGCCTGGCGGCAGCTTCGCCACGGCGTGCTTGAGCGTCAAGCGGTCGACTACGCCGTTCAAGCTCAAGTCAGGAGCGCCGAAGTCACGTGGCGGCCGCTCGGATTCTTGACTATCATCGCTGCTTTCGAAACTGATCTCCTTTACGCGCTTTTTGCGAAGGCGCATCAGAACCACGTTCACCGACACGCGATGCAGCCAGGTTGAGAAGGCGGAGTCGCCCCTGAACATGTGAATTTTCCGGAACAGCCGCAAGAACGCTTCCTGAGTTAACTCCTCAGCCTCCGCCGTGTTCCCGATCATGCGAAGGCACAAGTGATAGACGCGTCGTTTATGTGCGTGATAGAGAGCTTCGAATGCTGACTCATCGCCTCTCTGTGCGCGCGCTATCAATTCGGCGTCGCTGAACGAGGCTGACGTTGACTGATTTTCCTGGCTCACCACCGTATCCTCCACGTTGAGCAATTCGTCCACGACATCAGCAAACTGCGATTTCAAAGAACCCGAGTGCAACAATCACGCCGCCAAGCAACCACGTCTGCGCCCTTCGCGACTCTCGATCGGAAACTGGGCGGTTCAGAGTGGACCTGTATTCCTGATCTGCTCGGTGATGAATGGCAGTGCATTGACAATCTCCACTCCGCACTCGGACAGATTTTTCAGCAGGATGATTCCGGCTCGATCCAAAAACGAAACGCCGCTCAGGTCTATCACCGCCCGCGCTGCGTTCTTCAGTTCGGCCGCACACGTGTTTTCCAAACACTCCACCCATTTGCCGCTCACTTTTCCCTCGAGATGCAGAGCAATAACTTCGTCAGTCGCCTCGGTGATCGTGATTTTCAGCACTCGGGTTCCCGGGGCAGTCAATTGCAGGCGGTGTGCCATTCGGAAGGGAGGAATCGATTTCTTTAATCCACTGAAATGTAAGCTAGTTGCGAAAACTCCAGATTTGAGGGGCTCAACTGGCCCACCGCAGGCGGTGGCGACCGTTGCGAAGATCTGTGGGAACTACGATGGGTGGTAGGAAGCGCGTTTGAGACCCAGCTTCTGTATTCGGTGACGAAGTGTATTGGGATGGAGCCCTAAGATTCTCGCCGCCCCGCGCGGCCCCTCCACGACGCCTCCAGTTTGATTCAATATGGCAACAATATGCGCCCGCTCCATCTCCTCGAGAGTGGCAGGCGTGGCCGGATCGAGGTTCTCATCCTGCAAAGCTTCCGCAGATTTCTCAGTGACGCTGGAGGGCTCTGAAGGCGCAAGCTCGGGAATCAAGTCGGGTTCCAGTTCGAGGACGGAACTATGCGACAGAATCGCGGCCCGCTCGATAACGTTTTGCAGTTCTCTTATGTTGCCCGGCCACGAGTAGCTCGAGAGCCGGTCGATCGTCTCTCGCGGAATGCTTCGGATGTTTTTTCCGAACTTCTTGGCGAACCGCGCAAGAAAGAACATGGCGAGTTGGGGAATGTCTGAACGACGCTCGCTCAAGGGGGGCACTTCGATCGGAAAGACGTTCAGCCGGTAAAACAAATCAGACCGGAATGTGCCTGTCTGAATCGACTCCTGTAGGTTTCGGTTCGTGGCGGCAATTACGCGCACATCCACAAGCACGGGTTTGTTGCTTCCCACCGGTTCAAATTCCCGCTCCTGAAGAACTCGCAATAGTTTGACCTGGGTCGCCAAAGGCAACTCACCGATTTCATCGAGAAAAATCGTGCCGCCGTCGGCAAGCTCGAAACGCCCGATGTGCCGTTCGAGAGCGCCCGTGAAAGCTCCCTTGACATGCCCGAAGAGCTCGCTCTCCACAAGACCAGCCGAGATAGCGCTGCAGTTGACCTTCACCAAGGGGCGGCTCTTGCGGTCACTGCGGTCATGAATGGCGCGCGCGATGAGTTCTTTTCCTGTACCGGTTTCGCCGTGGATTAGCACCGTGGAATCCGTGGGAGCCACCTGTTCGACCTTGCGCAATACTGCTAACAAGGCAGGACTGTTGCCGGTGATTTCTTCGAAGTTGTGATCTGTGCGAATCTCTTCCTGGAGATAGACGTTCTCTTTTTCCAGGCGCGCCTTCAGTCGCTCGATTTCCTCGTAGGTCACCATGTTGGCAACGGCCAGCGCCACTTGATTGGCCACTTCCTGCAAAAGCTCCATGTCGGCTTCGGAGTATTGGCTCTTCTGCCGGCTGCCGATGCCGATTGTGCCGATGCTCTTGCCTCCGACGATCAGGGGAACAATACAATCTGAAACGATGCCGAGCTCCAGAAGACGGTGGTCGTTCGCGAATCGCTGCTCCTTCTCCAGGTCGCGGCGTATCCGGCCACGCTGATTCTCGAAGACTTCAGTGACCATTGATTCCTTGCGCGGTATTTCCATTCCGGCGCGGAGATAGTCCGTGGAAATCATGGTCTCCAGCGCGAAGGAGCGGAAGACGTCGCTTTCCGGCACGTAAAAAGTGATCACCGCGCCGTCAAAGGGAAGAAAGCGGTGCAGGATTTCTGCGATGGAATGCATCAAGTCGCCGCGATTCAGGTGGGTCACGATGGCGTTGTTGACTTCGAGAACTTTCCGATACCGTTCCGCCGTGTGTTCGACTCTGGCGCTGAGCGCAGCGATCTCCTCATAGGAAATCATGTTGGTAACCGCTAGCGCGACCTGGTTGGCCACCTCCTGCAAGAGTGCTGTCTCGGCTTCCGAGTATTGGTCTTTCTTCTTACTTCCCACGTTGAGAGTGCCGATACTTTTACCGGCGACAATCATCGGAACAACACAGTCGGAGGCGATGCCAATCTCGACCAGGCGGCGATCATTTGAATAATGCTGCTCCTTGGCGAGGTCGCGGCGCACCACGGGGCGCTGATGATCGAAAACCCAGGCCGAGACGCTATTTTCGCGACTGAACTGCGCGCCGTGCCGGAGATGATCCGAGAGATTAGTGTTCTCCATAGAGAAGTAGTGGAAGGTATCGTTCTTTTGATTGTAGAGCGTGATTGACGCGCCGTCTAACGGGAGGAAACGCCGCAGGATTGCTGAAATGGAGTGTAGGAGATCCTCCTGAGTGAGATGGCTAACAATCGCATTGTTAACCTCCAGGAGCGTGCGATAGCGCGCAGCCGTGAGTTCCACTCTGGTGTTGAGCGCGGCTATCTCTTCGTAAGAAGTCATGTTGGAAACGGCTAGCGCCACCTGATTCGCCACTTCCTGTAAAAACGCCGCATCCTCATTCGAATAGCGATCCCTTTCCTGGCTTACGAAACTGAGCGTGCCGACACACTTTCCCTGGAAGGCTAGAGGCAAGACGCACAAGGACTGCATACCTTCTGAGGCGAGGCGATGCTCGTTGGCATACTGTCGCTCTTCTTCCAGATTGCGGCGCAGGAGAGGCTGCTGATGATCGAACACCCAACTGATGCAAGTTTCGCTCCGCTCGACCTCCAGCCCTGTCGCGAAATAGTCAGAAAGCCGGTCGCCTTCCACGGCGAGAAAACGAAACGTATCCTTACCGGGCTGATAAAGGGTAATGGCGCACCGGTCGAAGGAGATGACGCGATGCAGGGCCTCGGAAATAGCGTGTAGGAGAGCCTGTTGGGTCAGGTTCGTGATGATGGCATTGTTGATTTCAAGCAGCGTGCGGTAACGCTCTGCGATTGCGAGGCCCTTCACGCTCGATTGAGAACTCGGCATCTTGGCCGCCTATTGGAGTGGTGCTCTCGCCAGGTTGTCGTCAGTGAGAAAGCTGTCGCCGCCGCAACGGAGTCTGTTGCCACATCTTAACCCAAGAACCGAATCCAAGTCTTCTCCGACACGCTGCTAATCGGGCTTTTACGTTGTTAGCTCAATTCTGCATAGCAGGAGATTCTTGTTTTTGAGATTTACAATTCGGCACAGTCAACTCATCAGAAGAAGAAACACGGCAACCAAATTGTGAGCGAGGCATCTGAGGTTGGCCGAAGGGGATTCACACAACGCTCGCAGGAATGCAGCGTTGAACACTAACGTCCCCTACAAGGAGAAATGTCGTGAAGAAAATCTTTAGTCTAGCGCTCTTGCTCGGTGCTTTTGTTACTCTCTCAGCCTTCGGCGGCGGCAAGCGCGGGAACTCACTCAATTTTTCCGGTGCAATCGGCGTCGACGCAGTTTCCAATGTCGTCGTCAACGGAACCACGGTCACGGTAAGCCCCAACGTTGTGCGGGGTATTTCACCATCGGGTCAGATCTGGCGGATCGCCGATCTCGACGCGCGCATTACCAGTGACGGACGCATCCGTGTTCGCGGCCGCGGTCTGCTTTTGGGTGGCGGCAATGGCATCGGAACGAACGGTGGACAGAGCGTATTCGCCACTCTATTCTGCGGGCCCGCGGCTAGCGCTAGCGCTTCCAGCACAGATCAAACCGGCGTAGCACTTGATTCCGATGGCGACTTCACAATCGATGACATCCTGTCGCCGTTGCCAGTGACTCCTTGCGAGACACCGGTGCTGCTCATCCGCACTGCAGCCGGAGCGCACCCGTGGTTCGCAGCGGGTATCGAAAACTAGGAGCGATGCATGTCGCATCGCAGGTGGTGCCTCAACGTTGCAAAGGAGCAGGTCGGGCGTGGCGCTACACCCGTCCTGCTCCGCATTTTTCAACGTGCATGGTAGATGCCATGATAAATTACAGAACCATTCGCATTTGTTCGAATCCAGAACTATTCTGCATTTCACCTCATGGGAACCAAAACGTATACGATCGTCGGCCTGGGTGAGATTCTTTGGGATCTGTTCTTCGGCAAGAAACAGCTAGGTGGCGCCCCGGCGAATTTCGCCTATATGACGAGTCTTCTCGGGGACGACGCAAAAATTGCGAGTCGCGTCGGACGCGATGCGCTCGGGGCGGAAGCAATTCAGGCACTCAAATCGCTTCATCTGGATGTTTCTCACCTTCAGGAGGACGATCTCCATCCCACCGGCACCGTCATCGTTTCTGTCAATTCCGGCGGTCAGCCGATGTACCAAATTACAGAAGGCGTAGCTTGGGATTTCCTTCAGCGAATCGATGCCTGGACGAACCTGGCGCGGCAGGCCGACGCGGTTTGTTTCGGCTCGCTGGCCCAGCGCTCGCCGGTCTCGCGCGAAACGATCTTGGATTTCTTGCGTCACCTTCGGCCTGAGGCTCTGCGGGTTTTCGACGTCAACCTTCGGCAGCAATTTTTTACCCGCGAGATCCTGGATCATTCAGCCAGATCAGCGGACATCATGAAGTGCAACCAGGAGGAGATTTTCATTGTCGCCAGGCTGCTTAGTTCCCCCGGCGAAGATTTGCACGCTTCCGCGCAGTGGCTCTTGCAAACTTATCGTTTAAAGCTGCTCTGCGTGACGCGCGGCGAGCGCGGAAGCGTTCTCTTTAGCCCTTCGCTCACTCATTCCCATCCCGGCTACCAGACCAAGGTCGTTGACACAGTGGGAGCCGGCGACGCTTTTACGGCTGCCCTCGTTCATCACTACCTTCGCGGTTCTTCTCTCGAAACGATGAACGAAGCTGCCAACCAAATGGGCGCATGGGTTGCGTCCCAACGCGGAGCGACGCCGGCGGCCGACCCTGTTGTCCTGGAAAAAGTTCGAACCTGTACTCCACGAGCATAAAAGCCAGCCTGCTGCGAGGTTTCGGCGAACAAGCAATGACGCGCACACAGTATTCGACATTCGATCGTTATCAAATGGAAGCTTTGCGCACCACTGAAATACGGTTAGTTCGGTTTGAGGCCGTACACGTCGACTTCACCGAAGACTGTGCCGGCGCCCAGGGTTGTGTCATTGCCGCCAGTACCGACGTAAACTTTTCCATTCGCCACGGTCGGAACTGTGAATTTTACGGCGTTGCCGGCAACATCGGCGGGAACTTGGGAGCTGTTCCAGAGTTCGGTGCCTAGATTCGTAGCATCGAAGGCGTGCACTACAGCAGGCCCAGCGCTCGCTGGTCCGTTATCGCCTGTTCCAGAAGACTTCGCGTCAATCATCCACACAATTCCGTTCGCGCTCCCGTTGGAAGAGACCGACGGACTAGAACCTGGGAACGAAAACGAAGCTACGGTAGAAGACGCCACTGACGGATTGAATGTGTCGGTGGCTGGAAGGAACGTGTAGGCTAATCCGGGTCCGTTAAATCCAAAAAAGTAAAGAGTGTTCTGCCAAAAGGCGGGCGTGGAGAAAGACACCTCTGCGACGTTCAGAGTTTGAACCACTTTATCGGGTCCTCCGCTCGTGAAGTGCCCCATGTTCGTTCGATCCAGAATGTACAGAACCTGCGACTTTGCCGCCGCCGATTATGACGTGCGGATGAGGGCCGGAAGGTTGATCGACGAGAACGGCGGCGCCTCCCGCCCCGAGATCTTGATCAAACGCATCCAGGGAGAGCTGGTTCATCGGAGTGAACCAATCGGCCAAGGCAAGGCCGGAGGTGGCGCTCAGCTTAAGAAAGCTGTCACCAAACGCTGAGGTGCCATCGAATATGCCGTTGCCAGTGATGACGTACAGATTGCCCGCGGCGTCAGCTGCAGGCGCACCGCCCGACATCCAGATACCTGCTCGACAGTACCCCAGTCCCTCCGCGGCGTTGGGCGAAGTATTGAAGGCAGAAACGCGGCTAAGAGTGGACGCATTAAAACCCACGATCCATCCGTGATAGGGATCCACGTCTCCGTGTGATGCCCAGGCAATGTAGACGACACCATTCACTAAGGCCAGGCCCGGTCGCTGATTTTCCCTCGCAACATTAAAGGCTATTGTGGAACCGCCTTCGCAGTTGCCGGGGACGGTGATCGAGCTATCAAGTTCAACCGGGCTGTTGGCAATCTCCGTACCGTCGGCCAGGTTAAGGGCGTGCAGGCGTTGGTGTACTACAGGGCCGGGATCGTTGATATTTTTTGTCTTCGTCACGAGATAGATGATGTTGGAGGTGCTATCAATCACCGGTGTGCCGAGGATGCCGATGTCAGGGAAAATGCTGTTAGTGGAAACGTCGGCGGCGGCGTAGAAAGTTTCGCCCGACGGAATGAATTGCGTATGCCAATACGTGACGCAAGGGCTCGCGTCCGCGTCGAATACGTAAACTGTGTCGTGCATGGTGGCGACAACCACAATGTTGTGTTTCGCCCCGCCAATGGTGATGTTCGATACCCAAAGTGGCTGTGTGTAAATGGCAGCATCAGCCTGGCAGGAGAACAGTTTGCCGAACGTGGAGCTATTAACGTTTGCCGTCGTCAGCGCGTATTCAGACGTATTGGCGCCATCGCGAGACACATCATTGTGGTAGGTGTAGACGCCGTGCAGATCGGTAACACCAATTGTGGCGACAGCTCTTTGCGTCACATCGCTCGTCTGGGTTGCAGTGATGGTGTAAATGCCAGGAGTGGACGGGGCCGTATAGGTGACGCTGGCTCCCGAGGCGCTGGCGTTGGATGAAAAGCTGCCCCCGGTCGCCGACCATGAAACCGCCTTCTGGGAGGTATCATTCGCCACCGTCCCCGAGACCGAAAGCGTTTGCGTCACCGTGAGGCCCGCGCTCTTGGGAGAAACCGTGATACCTGCCGAGCTGGAAGAGATCGTCAACGTCATCTTGACCGACCTGCTAGCTGGAGGTGTGCTGGAATCAGCCACTTGAAATGTGAGCGCTGTGCTCGTAACAGCCTGCGTAGGCGTTCCTGTGATCGCGCCGGTGGCCGCGTTCAACATGAGACCTGCCGGAAATGTACCGCTGGCGAGGGTCCACATATACGGTGGAGTGCCCCCGGTGGCCGCTAAGACCGCGTTATAAGCGACACCCGTCTGCCCGGCGGGCAGCGAAGAAGTTGAAATTGTGAGCGCCGCGGGGGGAGGATCTGCAGCATTACCAGAACCCGAGCCGCCGCCGCAGGCGCTTAGAAGGCCCATCGCTGTTATAAGAACTATGGCCAGAAACGAGTTTCGCATGGGAAGTAACGGACGTGAGTGTAGGGTCATAGGTTTCATGGGTTTAGAGATTCCCATTTCGATACACAGTATTTCAAGGGGGATATTCCTGTACTAGTTCACCGGGGGCGAAAGGGTGAGGCCCGGGATAATGTATAGACAGATCAACAGCCGTAGTAGCCCGCAGCACCGTTGGGGCACCGTTTCGTCGTGGTCTCTTGCGCAAGACATCTCCGGTCGCCTCGTCGCCAACGAACCGCCGGATGGGTTACAGTGAAGGAGAAGCTCTAAGGAGTTCCTCCATGTCCGCGGAGAGTTCGAACTCTCAATCCTTGCAAACCACGTGCTGCATAGTCGGCGGCGGACCGGCGGGAATGGTTCTGGGTTTCTTGCTCGCCCGCGCCGGTGTCGATGTTCAAGTGCTCGAAAAACACGCCGATTTCCTCCGTGATTTCCGAGGCGACACCATCCACCCCTCCACCTTTGAATTGATCTATGAGCTCGGAGTACTTGAAGATTTCTTGCGCCGCCCGCACCAGGAGCTCACCTCAATCGCCGGCGTAGTCGACGATACCACTGTGACAATCGCGGACTTTTCCCATCTGCCCACACATTGCAAATTCGTGGGCCTGATGCCCCAATGGGATTTTCTAAATTTCGTCGCAGAAAAAGCTCGCACGTATCCTGAATTTCATTTGCGTATGGAGTCGGAAGTTACGGACCTGATCATGGAAAATAACCGCGTGGCCGGTGTCTGCGCCAAAACCAAACAGGGCACGCTCGAAATCCGCGCAGACTTAGTCGTTGGCGCCGATGGCCGCCATTCCACGGTTCGCAAACAAGCCGGATTCGAAGTAATCGACCTCGGTGCTCCCATCGACGTACTGTGGATGCGCATCCCGCGAGACAAGACCGACCCCGAGCAAACCCTCGGCCGCTTCCAAGCCGGTAAAATTCTCGTAATGCTCAATCGTGGCGACTACTGGCAGTGCGCCTACGTCATTGCGAAGGGAACATTCGACGAAATGAAGCGGGAAGGCTTGCCGGCCTTTCGTAAGGGCCTTTTAGAACTGGCTCCATCTCTTGGCAATCGAACCGAGACCTTGAAAGATTGGAGCGATATCAGCTTGCTTTCAGTTTCCGTGGACCGTTTGCGCCAGTGGTCGCGAACTGGGCTGCTCTGCATCGGCGATTCTGCTCACGCCATGTCGCCTGTCGGCGGTGTCGGCATCAATTTAGCGATTCAAGATGCCGTCGCCGCTGCGAACGCACTGGCGCAAGCGCTGCTCGATCGCGCTCCTCTAGACGAACTGTGTCGAGCCATTCAAAAGCGCCGTGAGTTTCCGACAAAGATCACCCAGTCGGCCCAGCTCTTCGCGCACAAGAACTTCATTCGGCCTGCTTTGAGCCATAAACAGGCCGTACAGAAGCTCCCATTGGCGTTGCGTCTCTTGAAACAATTTCCCATGCTCCGCCGAATTCCGGCCCGGCTGATAGGCCTAGGCGTTCGGCCGGAACACATCCGCACCCCGGACGCCCGTCATTACCCGGCCGCCACCGCCGCACACGGTTAGGTAGCCACGACGAAGCCTTATTCATCGTAGGCACTTCTGCCCAAGTCTCGGCCTCGCCTCCATCGCATGGCCCATCGCCATGCTAAGATTTCAACTTCACAAAATTGAGCTGATAATGCGACTCAATCGTAGAAATTTCCTGAAGACCCTTGCCGCCGCGGGTGCAACGGCAGCCTTGCCCACTCTCCGTGCTGGCGACCCGCGCTCCGACAAACCGCCGCAGCCAGGCTCCTTCGATTTTGTCTTCTTCACCGACACGCACATCCAGCCCGAGCTCGATGCCGCCCACGGCTGCGATATGTGCTTCCGCAAAATCGCCGCCACCAAATCCGATTTCGCCATCATGGGCGGCGATCACGTTTTTGACGTGTTCGGCGTCGACGCCACCCGTGCTCGTATGGTCTTCGATATGTACGGCCGCGTCGAGCAGCTCATCGGCATGCCTCTTCACAACGCGATCGGCAACCACGATGTCTTTGGCGTGCTCACAAGAAGCGGCGTCGCTCCCACCGACCCCGCCTACGGGAAAAAAATGTATCAGGACCGCATGGGCCCCACGTTCTACACGTTCGATCAGAAGGGTTATCACTTCGTGGTGCTCGATTCGATCCAACCAACCGACGATCGCCTGTGGGAAGCTCGCGTCGACGAAGTCCAGCTTCAGTGGCTGCGCAGTGACTTGAAGGCGCTGCCTCCAGGTACGCCAGTCGTTGCCGTAATTCACTGCCCGCTTGTCACCGCATTTGCCACCTACGCGGAGGTAATCTCAGCCGGCCGCAAATACAACACGATGACCGTTGCGAACGCCCCCGAAGTTCTCGAAATCTTCGAGCATGCAAACGTAATTGCCGTGCTGCAAGGTCACACCCACGTCAACGAAGTAGTCGCCTACAGAAACACCCAGTACATCACCAGCGGCGCAGTCTGCGGCAACTGGTGGCACGGCCCCCGCCTAGGCACCCCCGGAGGCTTCTCAGTAATCAGCCTCCGCGAAGGCAAAGTAACGTCGCGCTACGAAACCTACGGCTTTCACAGCATAGCCCTAGACGAACGCTGGCGCCCAGCCGGCTAACGCAGCGAAACCATTGGAAGTCTTCGGTTTGCTTTTCGCTGAAGAGCTCCGATCGAGGGTGGGGTGTTGTGGGACGTTGGTTTTGCTTTTCGGTGGGAGCCCCCTACTTCAGTAGGGGGAGCTGGACTTCAGTCCAGCGAAAAAGAACGCTTAGCAATTGAATGGGCTTTAGCCCTGGGAATTTCCGACGGTCGAGCTAAACTCCTCAACGCCAAGGGAACAGCAACAGGATCGCGGATACAAACAACCCGATCAAAAGCATCACCGCAAACCTACGCACGAGCCACGATGCCGGAATAGGCCCGAGCGGTCGAGGCTGCCTCCTGGGAGGCACGGGAGGATCGAGCACCCCAACTCCCGTAATCTTTCGAGGCGGAATGCCGCCGCGCGAAGAAGCCGGCTGCGGCTCAAGTTCCTGCTCGCGCTCGTGGTACTCGTATCCCATTGCTCCCAATGCTACGCCAGCTCCAGAAGCGGTTGCTTAAAATTAAATCCGTCGGAACTCGCCACATTCAGCGTTAGCAATGCGAGGATGTCTCCACTGAGCGTGCGCTTTTAGTGGCACAGGCACTCTTGCCTGTGCGCCTTCGTTACGTCGTGACCCCACGACCTTGGCTTCAACAACCGGTCGCACTTGTTGATCGCAAGAGTTCTGAATAAATCGTCCGTTCCTTCTCACGTAACATCCTTACTACGGAGTATCTCCGAAACCCTCTCCGCAGGCATCTCTCCCCATCGAGCCATCGCCCGAGCGCGTTTCTCGAAACTCGGATGTGTCGAAAATATCTCCGCAAATCGGCTATAACGAATGGGCGCAGCGCTTAGCGCATAGATTCCAGCAAGTGCTCGAATAGCTGTTTCGGCGTCACCCGTGAATTCCACCTCTTTCCGATCTGCTTCGAATTCATGTTTGCGAGACAAAAAATAGAACGCCGCGAGAGGGGCGAATATGACCAATACTTCCAGCATCGGCCGAATCTGCCTCAGGCTCCGCCGGAAAACGAATAGCAGCAACGTCGTCATGGCGTAAATTGCCGTTGTCTGTAGAAGTTTCTTGCGCGTGTGTCCGGAAATGATGTGCCCCAGTTCGTGCGCGATCACGGAATCGATTTCGCGCTTGTCGAGTTGCTTCCCAAGATTATCCGTCAGAAAAATGCTGCCACCGCCCGCGAACGCGTTCGTAAGATGTCCGCGCCCAGCCGGAACAACGTAAACCCGCTGGAGCTTGACTCCCATTCGTTTTGCGATCGCAAGCGCTCGGTTTCGTGTCTCGCTCGCTTTCACCTCGTGCTGCCGAAATCCCTCGGCCCGTCGATAGAAGACCATCCCGAGAATCGAGCAGACGCCCGCGACCACAATCCAAATCGCTCCCAATAATTCTCCCTGCAGGACGTCATCGGCCGCGATGGCAATCAAGAGCAGCGGTACTGCGAAGCTTACGAGCCTCCACCAGGCCAGTTTCAGGACGTCAATCAGCGTCAACCTTTGCTTCAGGACGACTGCGCTGACGATATTGGCAAAAATGAGGTATAGGCCGAGTCCCACGACGGGCGGAATGAAAAAAGCGAGCCACTCCGTGAGTGGTGGTGCGAACCAATCTGCGAAGCGCGCGTCGGTCGAGGCACGAACCTCCGCAAGCAGATTCGAATCCCACATCGTCCACCAGATCGCTACTGTACTCGCCATGATCAACCTGCTGAACGCAAGAAATCTGAGCCAAACTCCGGTCCGTTCGGACGGCCGATGCAGCAAAGAAAATACGCGCGCGCATAGCGCCAGAACCAAAGGAATCATCACGATCGCTGCCGCGATAGCCATTCCCCTTTCAGTCCCCCGTGAACCGCTTATACCAAATTACTTGTGAGCCATCCGGACGAGAACCGCTCTAATAAATTTACAGTTAGTTACCATTGTGTTATCATGCGTCGTGGCGATTATTCAAAACTCGGCGCAGGCGCAACAATCGGTCAGCCTCATTACCCGCGAGGCAGGTCGCGAACCGTTTCCAAGCCCAGCCTCCTCTGCGAGTCTCCAAATTCTAATCGCGAATCCGCGATTAGAATCCAAGCTAAGTACGAAAGATCCCAGCCAGTTGCAAATTTCTAATCGAGAACGAATGGCGTCTTGTCGATCCGGTCCCTCGCGCAACCATCAATCACTTCGAGCGCCCGGCCCCTGAGCTCGAACCTCCAACTTCTAATCGTTACACCGCGATTAGAATCTCCCGCAACTCCAACAAAACAAAACACCAATCCAACTTCTAATCGTTACAGATCGCCGTTTTTCGCTCCCCTTTCTCGCTCAGCACTCATCACTCGTCTCTTGCCGCCCAGCACTCGCCCCTGTTGCCCCAACCTCCAGGAAAGCTATAATGAGCCGTAACCATTTCACCCAGATTCCGCGTTCCAAGCCTCTCATGCGGAAGGTAACGAATGCCGACCCAAACCAAAGTGAAAACAGCGAAATTCGATGCCGCGAAATATCACGGTCTCGACCGCGACGCGCTCATCCGCATTTATCGCACGATGTTCCTCTCGCGCAAGCTCGACGACCGCGAAATCCAACTCAAGCGCCAGAACAAAATTTACTTCCAGATCAGCGGCGCCGGCCATGAAGGCGTACTCGTCGCCGCCGGTCTCGTTCTCAAGGCTGGATACGACTGGTTCTATCCCTACTATCGCGATCGCGCACTTTGCCTGACGCTCGGCATGACGGCGTACGAGATGCTTCTCGAAGGAGTCGGCGCGAAGGACGATCCTGCCTCCGGCGGCCGACAGATGCCGTCGCACTGGGGCCACCAGAAATTGAATATCGTTTCGCGCTCGTCGCCCACAGGCACGCAGTTCCTGCAAGCCGTGGGCGCCGCGGAAGCGTCGCTCTACTACTGGGAATTTCCCAAGGCGCTCGAACAGGCTAAGCACGCGCCGCTCGGCAACGCCGTGAGATTCCATCGCGACGAGGTCGTGTACGTCTCGTCGGGAGAGGGAGCCACGAGCGAAGGCGAATTTTTCGAATCGCTCAACACAGCGTGCACGAAGCGGCTGCCCGTTCTTTACCTGATCGAAGACAATCAGTACGCCATCTCGGTGCCCGTCGAAGTGCAGACCGCTGGCGGAAGCATCTCGAAGCTCGTCGCGAATTATCCTGGGCTGCATATCGAAGAATGCGACGGCACTGATCCGCTCGAAAGCTACGCCGCGCTCAGCCGCGCTGCCGCGCACTGCCGCGAACGCAAAGGTCCGGCGCTGGTTCACGCGCACGTCACGCGGCCTTACTCGCATTCGCTTTCCGATGACGAGAAGCTCTATCGCTGCGATGAGGAGCGCGAAGACGAAGTGCGCCGCGACCCGATTCCGAAGTTCGGTCTCTTCCTCGTCCGCGAAGGCATTCTCGATGAACGCGAACTCGAAGCGATCGAGGCTGAAGTCGAGCGCGAAATTCTCGAGGCCACCGACCGCGCGCTGCACGCCGAGCTGCCCTCAAAGAATTCGATTTATGAATTTGTGCACTCGCCGGACGTCGATCCGGCCGCCGCGCAATTCGAATCTGCGCCCAAATTGCAAGGCGAGCCGAAAACAATGGTCGAAATGATTTCGGCCACTCTTATCGATGAAATGGCGCGCGACGAGCGCATCGTCGTCTTCGGCGAAGATATCGCCGATTGCAGCCGCGAAGAGCACCTGGACAAGCTGAAAGGGAAGGGCGGCGTTTTTAAGGCGACGTCCGGTTTGCAGCGAAAGTTTGGCAGCCACCGCGTTTTCAATTCGCCGCTCGCGGAAGCCAATATCGTAGGGCGGTCCATCGGCATGGCCACGCGCGGAATGAAGCCCGTAGCAGAAATTCAGTTTTTTGATTACATCTGGCCGGCGATGATGCAGCTACGCAACGAACTCGCCACAATGCGGTGGCGCTCCGCTGGATATTTCAAATCGCCGGCAATCGTTCGCGTCGCGATCGGCGGGTATCTCACCGGTGGCGCGATCTACCATAGCCAGTGCGGCGAAGTCACTTTCACTCACATTCCCGGTCTTCGTGTGGTGATGCCTTCGACGGCCCTGGACGTGTGCGGCCTTCTGCGCACCGCCATCCGCAGCGATGATCCGGTGCTCTTCCTCGAGCACAAACATCTTTACCGCCAGCCCTACAATCGCTCCGAATATCCGGGTCCGGACTTCACCGTTCCGTTTGGCAAAGCACGCATGGTGCGTGAAGGAACCGACGTGAGCATCGTGACCTACGGAGCCGTGGTGCATCGCGCGGAAGTAGCCGCGGCTGAACTTGCTCGCGATGGCGTTTCAACCGAAATCATCGACCTGCGCACGCTCAGCCCGTACGATTGGGATGCTGTGGCGGCTACGGTGCGAAAAACCAACCGCGTGATCGTAGCGTACGAGGACACGCGGTCGTGGGGTTACGGCGCCGAAATCGCGGCGCGCATCGCTGACGAACTTTTCGACCAACTCGACGCGCCCGTTCGCCGCGTGGCGGCTACGGACACATTCTGCGCCTACCAGCCGCAGCTCGAAGACGTGATTCTGCCCCAGACGGAAGACATCGTGCGCGCCGTGCGCGAGTTGGCCAAGTATTAGGACAATCGCCCGAAATAATTGACCACGCGAATGGAAACTTTTTGGGGGCTTGAATCGTAACTATAAGGTGGCGCGGAATGAGTCTGTCCGCGCGGGAGGTCTCAGGATGAATTGTTCCAACTGCAAGCGCGACATCACCGAATATTCGAATTTTTGCTATTACTGCGGGACCCGTCAGCGCGTGCCAAGCGCCGGCGCTCCGCTCGTCCAAAAGCGGCTGATGCGCTCAGTGGTTGACCGGAAAATTGCCGGAGTCTGCGGCGGCGTAGCTGAATATTTCGACGTGGATTCCACGATCGTCCGTCTGCTGTGGGTCCTGGCGTGCTTCGTTCCGTTCCCCGTGATCCCAGCGATCCTGGGTTACTTTATCGCCTGGATCGTGATGCCTGAAGCACCGGTTCCCGTTACGCCACCCGTCGAGTCGCAGCAGACGGTTCAGACTGCGTAAGTTTTGCGTCCGCGCCAAACGCAAAAAGGAATGATCGCCTAGCCGCGATCTTTCATCCGCCGAGGCGGCCTGCCTCCGCCGCTATAGATGGCGTGATCAAGCGAAATCAGCCCCGCTCCGATTGTCGCGAGCGCGAAACACGCTACTGCAAGCACTATAGGGAATTCGTAATTCTTAACTTCGGTGATTGGCCCCTGCGGCAAATGCACCTTCAGGACCGCGATCGCCATCTCGCCCGCCAGCAACAGCGCGCCGATGCGTGTGAATAGTCCGAGAATCAGGACGATTCCGCCAAAAAATTCGATAACGCCCGCGATGTAAACGAAATACGCCGGGAATCCCATTCGCTGGAAGGCTGGCATCATCTCGTGCGTGTGTGTAAACAGCTTGGGATAACCGTGAAAGATAAAAACGATTCCGATGCCGACGCGCAACAGCAAGAGCGCGAGCGGTTTCAGCCTTTCTAGAATTTCCACGCGAAAGCTCCCGTTGTTCGAGCGATTCTCCGATGGTCAACAACATCCCAAAACGACCGGTGGATTGTATCAGAAGCAAAAAACTCTTCGAGCGTCGAAGATGTGGAAACTCTCGAGCGATGCGCTGCCGCGAACCGGATACTCGATGTTATAAAATCGAATCTTGCAATCGGAGATGCGTTAGGAAATGTCTGCGTCAAAACGAACGATTGGCGTGAGCACCGGAGGAGGCGACTGCCCCGGCTTGAACGCCGTAATTCGCGCCGTGGTGCGCACTGCGCGGCTGGAATACGGATGGCGGGTAGTCGGCGTGACGAATGGATTCAACGGGATCATCTGGCCCGAGCAATCGCAAGAGCTCACCATCGAATCGATCCGCGGAATTCTTCCTCGGGGTGGAACGATTCTTGGCACAACGAATCGTGGGAATCCTTTCAAGTATCCGGTGGAAGAGAACGGCAGCCAAGTGGTCCACGATTATTCGCAGCGTTGTATCGAGGGACTCGATCGACTCGGGATTGACGGCCTCATAGTGATCGGAGGCGACGGTACGCTGACCATCGCGCACGAGTTCGCCAAGCTGGGCGTCAACGTGGTAGGCGTGCCAAAGACGATCGACAACGATCTGTCGGCCACCGAGGTGACATTTGGATTTGACACGGCGCTGCACGTGGCCACTGATGCAATCGACCGCCTGCACACGACGGCCGAAAGCCATTCGCGCGTGATGGTAGTCGAAGTAATGGGCCGCGATGCGGGTTGGATTGCGCTTCACTCCGGACTGGCGGGCGGAGCCGACGTGATCTTGATTCCGGAAATTCCGTTCACGATCGAAACGGTCTGCGAATCGATTCAAAAGCGTGAGGCGCTGGGTCGCCCCTTCTGCGTGGTAGTTGTGGCGGAGGGCGTGAAACTTCCGAAGCGCGACGCGCTCGGCAAGCCATTTCCCAAGCCGCGGCCGGGACAAGTGGCAAATTCAATCGGATTTGCGATTCGCGAATTCATGAACAAAGAGGTGCGGGTGACGGTGCTTGGGCACGTGCAGCGTGGCGGCTCTCCGAGCCCCTTCGATCGCACCCTGGCGACGCGGTTTGGTGTTGCAGCTGTCGACCTGATCGGAGACGGAGAATTTGACAGAATGGTTTGCCTGCGCGCCGGGAAGATCGAAAGCGTGCCTCTAGAAGAAGCGATCAACGCACCCAAGCTGGTGGATCCAAAGAGTGATTACGTTCGCGCAGCGCGAGCAGTGGGTATAACCTTCGGTGACCGTCCGTGACGCGCAAACTACTCCTCGGATTTGCGGTGCTTCTGGTAGTGGCGGCTGCGGCGTATTTTCATCTGCGTCATGCCTCGACGCCGCTCGAGATCGCCTACGCGGCGAACCGCCAAGTTACGCTGCAGAGCACGACGGCGCAGGTGCGCGAGCCAATCACGACGGTCAGCTACGGAGATCGCCTGGAGGTGCTGCAACGATTTCAGGACCAAGTGAAAGTGCGCACTACCACCGGCCTCACCGGATGGGTGAATGAGCGCGACCTTCTCTCCACGGATGTCTGGCAAAAAGCCGCGGATCTGGGCAAGAGGACGTCTTCACTCCCAGTTCAGGCGCGCGGCCACACGAAAGCCCTCACGAATCTGCGGATAGACGCAGGCCGGGATGGAATTCGTCTGCGTCAGCTCAACAAGAACATTCCGCTTCAGATTTTCGAGCGCCGGGCCGTCGAAGTCCCCACGAGTGGTGCGCCAGCGGCTTCAGAGGAACAGGCCAGTGACCCCGCTCAAGCCCGAAAAGAAGATTGGTGGCTGGTGCGAGCGCAGACTTCGGAAAAGGATTCAGTCTCAGGATGGATTCTCGGCCATTTTATCGACCTCGATGTGCCGCAACCGCTACCCGATTACGCAAGCTCCGCGGGAATGCGGATCGTGTCGTGGTCAGAGCTGAATAAAGTGATCGACGCGTCCGGAAAAGCCAGGCCGCAGTACTTACTGCTGGGCGCGCACGGTCCTGAAGGACAACCGTGCGACTTCTCCATGCTGCGCGTATACACGTGGGGGAAAAAGCGCGAGCGCTATGAGACGGCCTACGTCGAGGGTGGCGTGTGCGGAAAGCTGCCGGTTGAGGTGAAAGATTCACCGCAAGCCGGGGAGACGAGGTTTTCGTTCACGGATCTCAGCAATGGCGCGCCTGCTCAGCGCGACTACGTGATGCACCAGACCATCGTCCGCCGCGTGAAGCAAGCCGGCGAGACGAAGCCTCGAAAGCCGCGAAAGCACACGCGTTAATCAACGCGTTCCATCGGACGTGATTCGGCGTCACACTCCCGCCGAGATGCGATAAATTCTTCTGAGTATGCCCCTTCGCATTTGGTGTGCCGCCGCGGGTCTTCTGACGAGCATCATCGTTGCGGCTCTCGCCGGTTGCTCGCAAACTTCGACGGAAGCGAAATCGCCGCTTCCGCCTGTGCCGGCTTTGGAATTCGTCGCTCAATTCGGCGTGCGAGGCGGTGGTCCAGGGCAACTGTCGGAGCCGGTAAGCATCGCGACTGATCCCCTTGGCAACGTGTATATCGCCGATGCGGGGAGCCAGTTCATTCACAAATTCGACTGGCAGGGAACGCCGCTGCTCTCCTTCACGGAGGACGCTCTCAAGCACCCACAGTGGATTGCGGTTGATAGCGACGGCGACATTTACGTTTCGGATCCGGTCCGCGCAAGCGTATTTGTGATTTACCCCGGTGGCGAAAAGGATATTCATCGCGAATTGCACTTGAAGACCCGGCCCGGTAAGGAAGGATTCGTCAGCGTGGCGGCGGGCAGCGACGATTCGATCTACGTGCTGAATTCCGGCAGCGGAAAGCTTGACACGTACTCGCCTCGCTTCCGGCTTACGCAGTCCTGGGAGCCGGTGTCCGGCGCCGGCGATGCCGGAAGTCACTGGGGTCCGGTGGTGATGGGGCCAGACGGGAATCTCTACATATTTGACGAGCACGGAAGCCGGATCATGCGATTCACCGATGGAGGGCAGCTTGTCTCTGAAATAAAGCTAGCCTCGGGCGGCAATGCAGGGCGGCTGAGCTCTCAGTTCGCGGTTTCGCGGACGAGCATCATTGCGATGGATGCGGACGGGCGAGTGGCACACGTCTGGACGATTGCGGGGAAGCCGATATTCGACCAGGATCTCGCGCCTCAGCTGGGTCAGGCATTCCGACCGCCGCCAGCGCTTGCCGTAAGCACACGCGGGGAACTGCTGGTTCTAGATCAACCCCTGGCGCGAGTGCTCCGATATCGAGCGAACTTCTGAGTGCTCTCGCGTTACTTCCGAGCCATCTTCTCGGTCATGAAAAGGAGCAGTTGACGGTCGCGCGGATCCATCCGTCCCACCAGATCCTGAACACGGAGCATGAATCGCGACCATTTTCCCGAACTGGCCCAATCCTTTTCCGCCGGTTTTTTTGAGGAGGCTCCGGGAAGGGCAGGTGGCTTGTCGCTGTCATAGAACAACTGGTACAGCGGAATGTCCAGGGCACGCGCTAGCTTCTCGAGAGTTTCGATGGCCGGAACGGTGTGACCATTCTCCACCCGAGAAATGTAGCAGCGAAGCAGACCGGTGCGCTGTTCGATATCACCTTGCGAGAGGTTTTTCTCTTCGCGGATTGCTCGGAGCCTATTACCAATCATCATAGCGTTAAATTCTCCCGTAGTGTTTGTAGATGGAATTTAGGTCTATGTCAATGGCGTTCCTGCTTCCATTTCTGAGCTTCCTGCAGCTCTTCCTGGAGGCGTTTCTTCTCGGTGATATCGCTGGCAAGGCCGGCAATGCGCGCAACCCGTCCATTTTCATCGCGGACGATATAGCCGCGATCCCAGATGTGGCGCACTTCGCCATCGGGGCGAACGATGCGGTACTCCGCATCGTATCGGCTCCCAGTGGTCTCCTGATCGAAGAAGGTGAGAGCGCGCTCGTGATCATCGGGATGAACGGCATCGAGCCAGGAGTGGGGATCGTTGTACAGGGTGCTGCAGGGGCGGCCCCAAACAGTCTCGTAGGCTGGACTGATATATAGGAGCCGCGTATTCGTAATATCCATCAGCCAAAAGACGTCCGAAATCGTCGCTGCGAGCTGCTCAAAGCGATCGTTGCTTTCGCGCAGGGCTTTTTCCGCAACCATGCGTTCGACAACTTCCGCCTGCAACGCCTCGATGGTGGCGGTCAGATCACGCGCTTTTACCTCGACTGTCTCGTGCAGAATGCTTTGCAAGCCGAGTAACCCCTCTTCGACATGCCGGCGTTCGGACAAAGTGGCGGCTATTGCGAGCGTCGCCGTGCCGGTGACCGCTACAAAAGCTGCCAGGATCATCGAGGAAAAGTTAGAGTCGGGGTTCACAAACGGACCGTATCCATGGAACGTGCCCCAAATAGCCAGCCCAAACATCAGGAGTGTGGTTCCGGCAGCCTCCAATTGACAGAATCGAAAACCTGCCCAAACCAAGAATGGGATGCATATCCATTCTTGCAAGAGCTGTTTCTGGTGAACGAAGGCGGAAAAAGGTCCGAAAACGGTCAAGCAGACCGCGATTAAACCGACGAGCATCACGGAGAGTTCCAGGACCTCACGGTTGGATAACCGATGATGAGGTGAGCCAAAAATCAGTATGAGAAACGGAGCGAAGAGAAGGGCTCCGATTCCATCTCCCACGCACCAAGTCAACCACATCATCATCTTATCCAGACCTTGGGAAAACCCGGCCGGGTACAGGTAGCCGAGACAGATTGTTGCGCTAACAGCAGGAGCGAACACGCAAGCGGACAGGACAAACTTGAAAACGCCTTGCGCTGTGTCAAAAGCCTTAATTCCCTGCGCGAATTTGTTGACTAGATATGCGGCCGCGAGCGCCTCGAGTGTGTTTCCAATCGAAATCGCCAACGACGCGTGCAGGGGGGTGGCGCCCGCCTCACAAACCAAAAATGAGGCAATGAAAATCGCTGGCCAGACGCGATAGCCGAGAAGGAGCAAGGCAGCGAGCGCAACGCCTGTCGGCGGCCAGACAGGGGAGACCGGAGGATGCAAAATTGTGAGCTTTAACCCCAGGATTCCCGCAGCAAAGCAAGCGGCTATGACTACGAGAAATTGAGCGAAATCCTTGCCGGATTTCGGGAGCGACACTGTCGCTCGCAGATGCCTTACCGCAGTTTGCCACCACGTCATTGCGATCCGCCTCCGCGCGAATCGTTCCGCCAGTTTTTCGATGGGACGAGGCCGGCAGCCAGGACACCAAGCCACGCCAAAAAAGCCAGCGCCAGAATCGCGGCATACCCTAGCCTGCGCGGAGGACGGTGTCAAGGTAGCGCACACGACACCGTTAACCGGAAGATGACCGCGGGTCGTTTAGAGTAACCGAATGACCTGGGAATGTTGCTTCGGCAAACCGTTTACAGTGAGATAACATTCGGCCGAGGTGATTTGATATGGCGTTGTTGCTGACGGAAGCCGATGTGAAGGGGCTCTTGACGATGCCGATGGCTCTGACGGCGGTGGAGGAGTCGTTCCGGAGGCTGGCAACCGGAAGCGCGATCGTGCATCCGCGTCAGAGATTGCACATTCCAAGTAAAAGCTATCTGCATTATATGGCTGCTGCCGATGCGACGGGCGGTTACATGGGTTTGAAGATTTATTCGAGCGCGAAGGAAGGGCTGCGCTTCATCGTGCCACTGTTCAATGTGACGACGGGTGATCTGGCTGCCATCATTGAGGCTGATTTTCTGGGGCAAGTGCGTACGGGAGCGGCGAGTGGAGTTGCAACTCGGTGGATGTCTCGCGAGGATTCGCGGATAGTGGGAATCATAGGAACGGGGTTGCAGGCGCGAACGCAGCTTGAGGCGGTTTCGCTGGTGCGCAAGCTGGGAGATGTGCGCGTCTGCGGGAGAGACGCGAACCGGCGCGAGAAGTTCGTGGGGGAGATGGCGGCGCAGTTGAAAGTGCCGGTCAGGTCAGCGGCTAATGCGGAAGAAGCGGTTCGCGACGCGGATATCGTGATTACTTCGACGACGTCCACAAATCCTGTGGTCGAAGGGCGATGGCTGAAAAAGGGAACGCATATCAATGCAATCGGTGCGAATTTTCCGCAGAAACGGGAACTGGATGCTGAGACGATAGAGCGGTGTGACGTGATCGCTGTCGATTCGCGAGATCAATCGAAGCTCGAGTCGGGCGATCTGATTCAAGTTTTTGGCCAGGACGACAAGCGCTGGAGCCGGGTGGCAGAGATGGCAGACATCGTGGCGGGAAAGACGCCGGGGCGCACGAATCCCGACCAGATTACACTTTTCAAATCCAACGGAATCGCGATCGAGGATATTGTTGTAGCGGGCCAAATCTACGAGCTTGCCCGCCAAAGAAAAATAGGAAGAGAAATTCCGATGTGGGAGAAGGATGCCCGCCTCGGGGAAGCGCGAGGCGTCTAGACGCGAACGCCGCGAAGCCGCTTCTTAAGAGCGTCTCTGAGCCTGAGGCGCGTATCCTCGGGAAGGGGAGCGGGTTCGGAGTTGCAATAGATCTGGATGGTCTGCTTGGTCGTGTCCACTACCACTTTGCAGTCTTCACAATGCTCGAGGTGCTTTTCGATAGATGCCTTCAGCGTGGAATCAAGCGCTTCGTCGAGGTAGTTCGAAAGTTCTTTTACGATGTTCCTGCAATTCACGAATTTTCACTCCGTCGGAAATACCGATTCAATTTCTGCCGCAGCTTCAATCGAGCTCTGAGGAGTCTCGATTTCACCGCGGGAACTGAGAGGCCCAAAGCTTCTGCCGTTTCCTCAGTGGACAATTCTTCGATGTCGCGAAGTTGGAAAACGACTCGAAAAGATGGGTCGAGTTCAGAAATTGTTGTGTTCAAAATGTTCGAAAGTTCCGATTGCTCGTAGCGGTCTTCGGGCGAGGGGCCCCAGTCTTCCACGTCGCGGGGAATCAGCTCTTCGCCGGTATCGATTTCATCGTCGAGCGAGACTTGATTCGGACGGCGCTTGCGGAGCTTCATCAGGGCCTGGTTGACGGCAATGCGGACGAGCCAGGTGTAGAAGCGCGAGTTGCCTTGGAATTCGCCTAAGTGCTCGAATGCCTTCAGGAATGATTCCTGCATCGAGTCTTCGGCGTCTTCGCGGTTCTGCGTGATATTTTGCGCGAGACGAAAGATCTTTCGCTCGTAGCGGCCGACAAGGGTTTCGAACGCAGAGATGTCGCCGGCTTTGGCGGCGGCGACGAGAACGGGTTCGTCGTCTTTGACGACCGTGGAGGGCAGCTGGTGCGCTGGGGGCTCGACGGGATTCATTTTGGGCGCGCTCATCGTGCGATTCCGATTATCCGAGGGCTATCCTGAAGCGAAAGGGTAGCACAGATTTTGAGAGCGCTGGTGGCGGATACAGTTGACACTATCACAATCGATTAGACGATCTGGCAGCCTGCCGGGATGCATGAATTTAGGGCAGGCAGGAAAGAATGCGGTGGAGGAGTCGGCCCTTGACATGGGCCCGGGCGGTCTCGTATGCTGTATTTTCGAACGAACGTTCGACAAGTAAACTGACTTTCTGAATGCCGAAGACCCGCAACCATCCGCGCGTTTCACTTTCCAAGCAGCAGCTGATATTGCGTCATGCCGCGCAGGTATTCTGCGAAAAGGGATATGAAGGAGCGTCGATTCGCGATATTTCGCGGTCGAGCGGGATTTCACTTGCGGGCATGTATTACTACATAAAAAGCAAGCAGGAGTTGCTGTACCTCATTCAGCTGTTCACCTTCAAAACGATTGTGGCGCGGCTGGAGAAGCGCCTGAAAGGCTTGAGCGATCCGGTAGAAAAGCTGCGCGCGCTGGTGCAGAATCATCTGGACTACTTTCTGCGTCATCCGGTGGAAATGAAGGTGCTGACGCACGAAGACGAAGCGCTGGAAGGGGAGTATCGTAAGGAAGTGCTGGAGATCAAGCGGCGTTATTATTCGATTGCGCTGGGAATTTTTGAAGAGATGCGCAAGAGCGGAATTGCGCGACGGATGAATTCGCGGGTGGCTGTGCTGTCGCTTTTCGGAATGATGAACTGGATTCACACCTGGCACCGGCCGGAGACGGATCCGCAGGCGGATTCTTTGGCCGAGACGATTGCCGGGATGTTTTTGCATGGAGTGATGGCAGAGGGGCGCGAGATGCCGGAGCTTAAGCCGGCGCGCGTGGCGCGCAACGGAATGGAAGTGGCGGGTCGAGCGGCAGGTTAAATTCGATTTCAGTTTCGATTTTCAATTCGACACAATAGGAAACGGAGAAAAGATAATGGCGACAACGACTTTGGTGGAGCAGAAACAGCTGATCAAGTATGAGAACGACGGTGGCCTGGCCATCATTCAGATGGACGATGCCCCGGCGAATACCTACACGTACGAGATGATGCAGCAGCTCGATACCGCGATTTTGCGCGCGCGAATGGATGAGAGCGTTCACGTGATTGTGCTGCGCGGCGCTGGCGAGAAATTTTTCTCGGCGGGCGCGAGCATCCCGATGCTGACGAAAGCGGATCCGACGTTCAAATATTATTTCTGCCTGCATGCCAATGAGACGCTTTCGCGCCTCGAGCAGACGCCGAAGCTCGTTATCGCGGCTTTGAACGGCCACACGGTGGGAGGCGGCCTTGAGATCGCGATGGCTTGCGACATCCGCATCGCGAAAAAGGAAGGCGGCAAGATCGGGCTGCCGGAAGTGAATCTTGGCGTGCTTCCGGGCACGGGCGGCACGCAGCGAATTTCGCGCATTATCGGAAGGGCGCGGGCGATCGAACTGATGGCCACGGGACGCACATTCAGCTTCGAGGAAGCGCTTGAATTCGGCTTGATACACTATATCTACGAGCGTGAATCGTTCTGGGATGACGTCGTTGCGTACGCGCGGCAGTTCTGTCCGCCGAACAAGGCTTCGCGCGCCGTGGGACGCATCAAGCGAGCGGTGGTCACCGGCTCTGAGGTCGGCTTTGGCGAAGCGCTGGGAATCGAGCGCGAATTGCAACAGCTTCTGTTCACGAGCGAGGACGCCAAGGAAGGGTTGAAGGCTTACGTGGAGAAGCGTCAGCCGGAATTCAAAGGGAAGTAAAGAAGTCGAGTTCGAGCTTCACGCAGAAAAAATGAGTGGCGGTGAATTCTCAAGGGGCGAATGAGGACACTACCCGATTACCTTCGCAAGGGAATGAAGCTGATTCTCGTGGGAGCGAATCCCGGCGACCGCTCCGCGCGCGTTGGACATTACTATGCTGGGCGCTCCAATCAGTTCTGGTCGATTATGTACGAATCGGGCGTGCTGCCGGAACCGATCGGGTATGAAGACGACCGTCGATGCCTCGAATTCGGAATCGGCATGACTGATCTCGTAAAGCGTCCCACGCGTGGAATCGAGGAGATTGAGCGCCAGGAGTTTGCTGAAGGCCGCGTGCTGCTTGCGCAAAAACTCGAAGAGATGCGGCCGCGCGTGATCGCGTTCAACGGAAAGACCGTTTACGAGAAATTTACCGGGCGGCCCTGCAAGCTCGGCCTGCAGAAAGAAAAGTTGTACGATGCGCAAGTTTTCGTCCTGCCTTCGACAAGCGGGCAGAACGCCGGAACCGAACGCGCTGTGAAAACCCGATATTTTAAGCAACTGGCTGCGCTACTGAAGAGTCTGAAGGATTGAAGGTCAACTAGAGGTAACCGCAATGGCTGAAGCCGCCAAGCAAGCTGCCCCAGGAACACAGAAAGAGAACCAGTCGCAAGTGGTGCTCGAAGAGCGCAGAGGCAATGTCGCCGTCATACGGCTGAATCGCCCGGACAAACTGAACGCGCTCAATATCGAACTGGGCCGCGGCCTGGTCCACGCGCTATTGCACGCCTCGCAGGATACTTCGGTAAGAGCAGTCGTGTTGACGGGCGCAGGGCGCGGCTTCTGCGCGGGTGGCGACCTGGAGCTGATCCGCGATCTTCGAAAGCGGAACGCAAGCGATGAACTGAAAGTGCTGCTGGAAGCGGGCAAGGAAATGTGTCTCGCGATCGCCACCATGACGAAGCCTGTGCTTGCGGCCGTGAATGGACCGGCGGCAGGCGGCGGAATGAACCTTGCGCTCGCAGCGGACATGCGGATTGCTTCGGATCAGGCCAGTTTTGCGGAATCGTTCGCCAAGGTCGGGCTCTATCCGGATTTCGGCGGGACTTATTTTCTGCCGCGCATCGTAGGGCCGGCGCTTTCTGCCGAGCTTTTTTACACGGCGGAAACGCTTTCCGCCGAGGACGCGCTGCGGTTGGGAATCGTGAACCGCGTTTTTCCCGCCGACAAGTTTGAGGAAGAGACGGCGAAGATAGTGGATGTACTGGCAGGAGCGCCCACCGTAGCGCTACGCGACGTGAAACGCACCATCGTAGGCGATGACAGAAAAAACCTGGAAACAAAACTGGATGAAGAAATTCGGCTTCAGATTCACTGCTTCCAGTCCGAGGATTGCCTGGAAGGCCTGAACGCCTTCTTCGAAAAACGAAAACCGAATTTCAAAGGGCACTAGCCCGCCATTAATGATCAGCAAGTTTTAATAACGAATTTATTGAGGAGACTTCAATGCCTGCAGCACGGATCGGCACTTTTGATGATTGGGTAGACCTGTTTCGCGTTTGGCGAAATGATATCGGCGTGAACTATCCCGAGATTGAGAATTATCAATTCGAAGCTAAATTCGGGCCAACGCGTTCGAACGAAATTGAATTTGGCGCCTTCAAAGGGCGCCCGAAATGGCAGCGAGTGTTGCAAATTCCGGATCAGAGAATCCGCGACGGCCTGATGAACTTGATCGTCTACCAGGGCGATACGGAGTTCGCTTCAGTCGAACAGCAGCGCCGTCTCTTCGCACATTCACCAAGCGAGCATGACCGCAAATCTCTCTGCCGCGTGGTGACCGAAGAAATGCGCCACGGCTGGCAGATGTGCCACCTGCTGATCAATCATTTTGGCTACAGCGGAAAAGTGGAAGCGCAGAAGATGCTTGAGCGGCGCGCTTTCGAACAGAAGCGGCTGCTAGGCGCGTTTAATCAAATCGTGGACAACTGGCTCGATTTCTTCACCTACACCGATTTCGTCGATCGCGACGGAAAATTTCAGCTGACCATGCTGAGCTATTCGGGCTTCGAGCCGCTCGCGCAATCGATGAATCCGATGCTGCGCGAAGAATCTTTCCACCTGGGCACGGGTCATGACGGACTGAAGCGAATCGTGAAGGCGGGCGTCGTGCCGTTGAACATCGTTCAGAAATACGTCAACAAGTGGATTCCGGTAAGCTACGACCTCTTCGGCGTCGATTCCTCGAGCTCCGCGCACTGGTTCTATGTGTGGGGCTTGAAAGGCCGCTACGACGAAGCTCAGACCCATCAAGAAGCCGATCTCGGCCACATGAACGAGCATAATCGCCAGCTCTACCATCTCGAGTGCGAGAAGTTGATCGAGCAGATCAACCGGCATGTTCCCGCTGGCAAGCCGCCGTTGTATGTCCCGGATATGAAGTTCAATCGGCATATCGGCGAATTCGCGGATCAGCCATACAGCGTCACTGGTGAACTGCTGAGTCCCGAGAAGTTCGCGGAGCACATGAAAGAGATGATTCCTCAACCTGAGGACATCAAACTCGTCAACGAAATTCAGGTCACCGAGCCGAAGTGGGTCGAGCAGAAGGGGAGCATGGAATAACGTGCGCGCTCGCACGGACGCGGAAAGCGCTGCACGCGGTTTTACCTTCAGCGAATTGATGGTGGCTGCGGCGGCGCGGGAAATCCGCGACGGTGAGCTGGTGTTTGTGGGAATGCGGCTGCCGATGCTGGCATTCCTGGTCGCGCGGCGGACGCATGCACCGCGCGCTATCGGTCTTTTCGAAAACGGAATCATCCGCGAGACTCCCGCCAAAGAACTTCTCTACACGATGGGCGATCCGCCGAACCTCCGCGCGGCGACGCAGTGTGGCCAAATGCTCGATGTGATGGGCCTGTTGCAGCAGGGCCGCGTCGACATGGGTTTTCTGGGTGCCGCGGAAGTGGATCGCTTCGGTAATCTGAACAGCACATGGGGACATCGTAATCGCGAAATGCAGCGGTTGCCAGGCTCGGGAGGCGCGTGCGACATTGCGTGCCTCGCGAAACGCACTGTCGTGCTTCTTGCCCATGAGCGTGCGCGTTTGACTGAGCGCGTGAGCCATGTCACCTCGCCTGGTTACGGCCTCGGCGACGGCTGGCGGCACGCACAGGGGCTTCCTTTATCGTCAGGACCATCCGCCGTCATCACCACGATGGGCGTGCTTCGATTCGGGACGGATGGCGAGGCGTATCTCGCTTCGGTTCATCCGGGGGTTAGCGTTGAAGAAGTGCTCACAAATACCGGCTGGACATTGCGCGTAGCTGACGAACTGGTGGACACGCCGGTGCCAAGCGATTCCGAGCTCGACGTGATGCGCGAGATTGATCCGAATCATTTCTGGACGCGGTAGCTCAGATATATATTTCCGGTTGGAGCTGATGGCTAGCGAATCCAAATTGACGACGATGCATGACGCGATCGTGCGGCATGTGCCGTCCGGCTCGATGGTGCTGCTCGGCGCGCAGCTCGAGCAGATGATTCCGTTCGCAGCAGGGCACGAACTGATTCGACAAAGCCGGCGCGATCTGACTCTTGTGGGACCGATCTCCGATATTTTATTTGACCAGTTGATCGGCGCGGGTTGCGTTTCGCGTGTGATGGCGGCGTGGGTGGGAAATGTTTCCGCAGGCGTGGGATATTGTTTCCGTCGCGCGGTGGAGCAGGGAATTCCTCGGCGTCTCGAAACGGTCGATTACTCGAACTTCACGCTGGCGCTAGCGTTGCACGCGGCCGCGCTGGGCGTGCCGTTCATGCCCACCTATGCCACGCTCGGCAGCGATCTGCTCAAGAAGAACGGAAATCTGCGCGAATTCCCATCGCCCGTGAGCGAGGAAAAGCTGGTCGCGGTGCGTGCTCTACGGCCGGACGTCGCGATCATCAACGTGCAGCGCGCCGATACGCAAGGAAACGCGCACGTCTGGGGAAGCTTGGGTGTCGCCATTGACGGAGCTCGTGCGTCTCGGAAGGTGATCATCGTCGCGGAGGAAATTGTCGAACCCGGAGTGATTGCTTCCGATCCCAACCGCACTTTAATCCCGGGATTCATGGTGTCGGCCGTCGTCCACGAGCCGGGCGGTGCTCACCCTTCGCCCGTGCAAGGGTACTATGGTCGCGATCACGCATTCTTCAGCGAATATCACGATCAGACGAAGCGAGTGGAAGATTTCGAGAATTGGCTATCGAGGTGGGTTTTGCCGGTGCGCGATCGCCATGAATACATGGAAAAGTTCAGCAGTGAACGTTATGAGGCGCTTCGTGTGCGGGAGCACGCGCTCTCCGCGCCAGCCGATTACGGATACTGATGGCTGACGATCCTTTCGCGAACATCGAAATCACGCCGCGCGAAGTGAAGAGCATGATGGAGCGCGGCGACAAATTCCTATTTGTCGATGTACGCGAAAAGTGGGAATTCGAAACTTCTTGGATTGAGGGTGCTGTGCTCGTTCCGATGCGCGAAATCCCCTCGAACCTGGCGAAATTTGAGGAAGCCGACAACATTGTTCTGTTCTGTCATCACGGTATCCGCAGCCTTGACGCTGCAGCATGGCTCCGGTCGCAAGAAATACCGGGCGCGAAATCCATGGCGGGTGGCATCGATCGTTGGTCAGCTGAGATTGACCCCAAAGTTCCGCGTTACTAGGGAGAGAACACCGATGAGCAAAGGCAAATCAAAAAGTCTCCGGAAGAGGGTGAAATTTTTTCATAAGCCCACTTGAACCTCATGCCGCAAGGCAAGAGGTCTCTTGCAAAAGAAGGGTATAGCGCTGGACTTTCACGATCTAAGCAAAGACAGGCTCACTGCGGATGAACTCGAAAAACTTATTGGCGATCGCGATCATCGGGACTTTCTGAATACGCGGAACGAGCTGTACCGCCGCAAAAACATGAAAGAGAATCCGCCTTCCCGCGCGGAAGCGATTCGTATGATGGCGAAGGAGCCGAACCTGATCCGCCGCCCCGTAATTCTCGCCGGAGGACGCGTTGTCCTTGGCTTTGATGAAGAAGGGATCGCTAGGCTCTAGCGAGCTTTGGAGTAATTTCATTTGCCTCCGGTTATTGACATCCACATTCACATTACGCCGATGGAGGGTTTCAATTCCAAGGCTCAGGAACTTGTCCGGCGCGGGCGGAAGGATTTTGACGACGCCGTTCGGTTTGCCGCAAGCCCAAGCGAATTCCTGAAATTCATGGATAGCGCGGAAATCGAGCGCGCCGGACTGATTAACTACGTCAGTCCGGACGTGATTGGATTTACCTCGGAAGTAAACGAATGGGTGGCGCGTTACTGTGCTGCTGATCCGAAACGCCTGCTGGCGTTTGGTTCCGTTCATCCCAGGTATGTGGCCGACCCCGGCGCTGAAGTTGACCGCCTGAAGAAGATCGGGATTCGTGCCCTCAAAGTGCATCCGTCGCACCAGCTTTTTGCTCCGAATGACTACCGCAACGGGCTGGGTCCGCTGCGGGGAATGTATGAGCGGGCGCAGGCGAATCGCATGCCGGTGATGATTCACACGGGCACTTCGATTTTTCTCGGTGCTCGGAATGCCTACGCGCAGCCAATGCTCGCTGACGATGTAGGAGTGGATTTTCCTGACCTCGCCGTGATACTCGCACATGGCGGCCGTCCGCTCTGGATGAATGAAGCGTTCTTTCTCGTCCGTCGGCACCCGAACATGTACATGGATATTTCCGGGATTCCGCCACAGAAGTTGATGGAATATTTTCCGCGGATCGAGGAGATCGCCGATAAGGTGCTATTCGGAACCGATTGGCCGGGGCCCGGTGTTCCTGACGTGCTTGGTAACATTGCAAAATTCCGTGCTCTACCGATTTCGCCGGCGGCGCAGCAGAAAATCCTTTACGACAACGCTGCCCGTCTTTTTCCGGTGCAGGCCTAGTTCTGGATCGATTGATGCGTGTCGACACAATCGGAGTAATTGGCGGGAATGCGACAGGGCGCGAAGTTGCGCTCGCGGCTTTGTTGGGAGGCTATCAAGTGGTTCTCGAGGATGTGTCGAGTGAAATGCTTGAGAAAGGAATCGCCTACGTGCGGCAATCGCTTGGCGAGCGCATTGCTCGTCACGAACTAAATCCGCAAGAAGGAGAATCTGTGCTCGCCCGATTCTCTACCGCAAGCCGAGCCGACGAGGTGTGCCGCGTTGCCGATGTCCTGATCGAGACGGTCCCTGACGAGATGGAAGTGAAGCTTGAGATTTTCACGATCTTCGACAAATTCGCTAAGCCCGGAGCTATCCTGGCGAGCAACACGTCGCTTTCGATCACAGAAATTGCCTCGATTACTTTTCGCACTGAGGACTGCATAGGGATGCGCTTCGCGAATCCTGGGTCAAAAATCACTCGGGTGGAACTTGTTCGGGGAGCAGACACGTCGGATGCGACCACCGTGGCGTGCGCCGAAATGGCCCGGCGGATGGGCATGGAAGCTGGAATTATTTTTGAATCGCCTCAGCCGTTCGGGGCCGGCGAAGTTGTACCGCTTCGCGTGAAGGGCCGGGGCGAATGAACCTCGCCGATCGAATCGAAATCTTGCAGGGCGATCTTACAGATATGAACAACGATGCGATCGTCAATGCTGCCAACAACGACTTGCAACTCGGCGGTGGCGTGGCCGGAGCGATTCGGCGCAAGGGCGGCCCAAAAATTCAGGCTGAGTGCGATGCAATCGGCACAATTCCCGTCGGCGGCGCGGCCATCACGACGGGTGGAGAACTCAAAGCCCGCTATGTGATCCATGCGGCCAGTATGGAATTGGGCGGACGCACCGATGCGCTATCGCTGCGCAGTTCCACGGCTCACTCACTGCGAATTGCAGCACAAAAGAAGCTGAAGACGATCGCATTCCCCGCAGTCGGAACCGGCATTGCTGGATTCCCGATGCGCGAATGCGCGGAAATTATGCTGCGCGAAGTGGCCAAGCACTTCGAAGGCCCCACGTCTCTGGAAAAAGTGTCGTTCGTGCTCTTCGATAAAGACGCACTCGACACGTTTCAGCGTTCTTTCGATGAAATGAAAAGTGGTGGAGCGGCCGCGCTGTGACGCCCGAAGAGGAAATGCTCTCGAAGGTGCAGCACGAACTCACGAAATACGAGCATCCGCTGTTCGATTTCGAGGCTCGCAGTGCAAAAGAATCCGTGGAAGTGCTCATTCGCTTCAAGCCCTCGCAACCGGAAGTCCACGAATACACGATTCAGCTTCGCCCGCGCGAGATCGAGCATTCGCAATTCCCTTGGACTTTTCAAAAGCATCTCTACGACTGTCTGCACGACTATGTGATCGAAATGTTCACCCGCAATCCGCAGCGGGAGAACTAGCCGCGTGCGTTCCAATCCCACGCCGCTCGCTGCAATTCTCGCCAAGCAGATCAAATCGCAGGGCCGAATCACCTTTGCGGAATACATGGATGCCTGCCTGTATCATCCGGAGCACGGTTATTACACGAAAGCCGATCAAAGCGAGCGGCGCGACTACGTCACGAGCGTCGACGTGACTCCACTGTTCGGCCGTTTGCTTGCGCGCCAGTTTCACGAAATGTGGAATGTGCTCGACCGGCCACAGCCATTCGTATTAGTGGAGGCTGGCGCCGGAACCGGGCGCCTGGCTAAGCAGGTGCTGGACTGCGCGCGCGATTCCTTGGGCGAATTCTACTCGGCCGTCCGTTATGTTGCTGTTGAGCGATCGGCCGTGCGCCGGACAGCGCAGATACAGAACCTCGAGGATCACATTGCGAAAGGGAGGTTTTGTTCCAGCGAAGAACTGCCGGCCGAAATCCCAAACGGGTGCATATTTTCAAACGAGCTACTCGATGCGTTTGCAGTGCACCGCGTACTGCGCGCCAACGAAGATCTGCGGGAGATATATGTCACGCATTCACAGAACGGATTCTGCGAGGAACTCGGACCGCTTTCGTCTACCGCAATAGCCGAGTATTTCGGAGCGCAGCAAATTACCCTGCGCGAAGGGCAAATGGCCGAAGCAAACCTCGCGGCGTGCAATTGGATCGAAGATGCGGCGCGCCGGTTGCACCGCGGATTCCTGCTCACAATCGATTATGGCGATGAAGCGCGGCAACTCTACGACGATCGCCATATGCGTGGAACCCTGCTCGCATACGATCGGCATCGTGCAGGCGAAGATTTCTACCGGGCCCCCGGCTCGCAAGACCTCACAGCGCACGTGAATTTCACGGCGCTTGATCTGTGGGGTGCGCGCAGTGGCCTCAATCGCGCCGGCTTCACATCGCAGACGAATTTCCTGCTAGCGCTCGCGCGGTACTCGAATTTCGCCGATCTGGAAAGTGTGGGCGCAACCGAACACAAGCAATTAGCCGCCAGGTCGCTCTTCAAGACGTTGATCCACCCCGAAGGAATGGGAGAAACGTTCAAAGTGCTTATTCAGCAAAAAGGAATCGACTCGCTCACTCTGGCAGGCTTCCAACCGCTCTAAAATATCGTGGGGAATCGGAGCAGACCGACTAGTCGCTCGAAGGCCGTTTCTTTAGGACCGGTCGATCGCCGCCGGAACCTCCAGATTGCGAGCCCGCTTGTGACCCCGGCGCCGCTGACGATCCCGCGCCGGCCTTGTCGCTATCGGCTGGAGAAGGTGTATTCGCCGCATTCACGGCCGCATCCGCCGAGTACGGCTTCTGCAGAAAGCGGGTTGCTTCCGACTGCGCTCCCGCCGTGTCGTCGCCGGTATGCTGCGCGAGGCTGTACTCATTCACAGCCCGAGCGCGCTGGTCGAGCAGGTCCCAAATCTTGCCAATGTAAATGTGGCTCCAGACGTCCGTCCACTTGGGATCGAGATCGCCGCTCAGCGCAGCGCGAAACGCATTCGCCGCCGACTGATAATTCTTCTGGTAGAACATCGCCTCGCCCATCCGGAAGTTCGCCAGCGAATTTCCCGGCTGCAAATCGAGCGCGCGCTGATACTCCTGTATCGCCTCATAATATTTGCCAAGCTCGGCATAGCCCTCGCCGCGCGCAATCGCCGCATGCACCCGCAGCCGGGGACTCGATTTCAGCAGATTATTATTTGGGTCGATCACGATTCCATTGGGCTTCGGCCGCCCGAACGTCTCAATCGTGAAATCCGAAGTCGTACCGCTTACCAGCAGTTTCTTGAACTCAGGATTTCCCTCCGTATCCACGCGAATCTCCACGGGCATGCGGAACGTATCCAAATCCTGGTGAATCTTGCCCACTACCTTAAATCCCTTCGGCGTCCGATACGTGATGTACTCGAGCCTGAACTCAGGAATGCCGGTTGAATTCAGCCACTGCGCAAAAAACGAAGTCAGATTAATCGGCGGCTGACCTTTCACCGGAGGCGGCACTTTAGTTTTCGCCATCGTTTCGAATTCCGCAATTGTCGCCGTCTTGCCTTCGTACTTCTTGTAAAAATCATGCAGCAGCGAATTGAACGCGTCGTCGCCCAGCTCCGTGCGCAGCATGTGAAACACAAGCGCGCCCTTATCCGATACCACCGAGCGATACTCGTTCGAAAATGTCGCCAGCCGCTGCGCCTGCGCGATCGGCGCCGTATCCTCATACATCAGCGCGCCCACCGCAAAATCCTCGAGCGCCTTGTGCAGCCCCGCCACTCCGTCCGACTGCTCTGCATACATCGCTTCTGCGTAACGCGAAAGTCCATTCGTAAGCCACGAATCCGGTAATGTCGCAGGCATCACGCGCTCACCCCACCATTGCTCGGCCGCAAGCTGCGAAAGCATCCGCTCATTCGCTTTCGTCGTCCATTGCCGCGCGCTGATCAAAAGCAATCCGGGCGCCGCAAACCCCTGCAGGGTGCCGTCCGGCAATTGCGCGATGGTCCAGGAAGGCTCCGCTTCGAGCCCGCCGAATGATTCCGAAAAATACGAGACGATATGCGAGAGCGACGTCGCGTATGAATTCGCCGTGCTTGCCTGCGCAGGTGGGGTATAGACTGACGAGCTCAATCCTTCCGTCTGTACCGGTGAAAGCTGCAGACTCCCCGCGACAAACGATCCCACTCGTCCCGGCTTGTCGCAGTGAAATGTGTATGCGAATTTCGCCGTATCGCCGCGCCCGAGCGCAGGCTGCGCCACCGGTGAATCGGCTTTCCCCGTACCCACCACCACAAAAGTGTCCGGCACGATCAGCTTGAATGTCCCGGTGTAGCGATTCGAAGTGTAATTCGTCAGCGGAAACCAGCGCGCCGGCAATAAAAGATATGCGGACGTCTTGTCGATATTCGCGAAGCGCACGCCCTTCGTCGGGCTATCATCTTCGCTCGAAATCGGCCCCGCATAATCAAACTGCAGCGTCACTTTTTTCCCCGGTGACGCCGCCTCGGGAAGTCCGATCGTGATCAACAGCGGATAATTCGTATCGCGGCTGAATTCAAGCGGCTTGCCGTTCGGTTCGTGAACCGTCGCAATTTTCAAGTCCGGATGCAGCTCCACCACCACCGTCTTCGACACCTGCTCGGCCACAAAATCTGCCTTCACAGTCGCGGTAATGTTCTGGTCATCAGGATGGAGAATCACTTCCACGTCATAATTCGTCGCGCGGAATGGAAAACTGTGAGGCGCTTGTGCCAGGGCAGGGAATGCAAAGGCAAGCGAAACCGTCAGCAGGCCGGCCACTCGATAAATTTTGAACAAGAAACAGCCTCTCGAAACTGCTCGTTGGCGCTGCATAACTAAGATACCAGACTGGCCGCTGTAGTTGCCTATCTTGAAAGCTTACAGCATCGCAGCGAAAATGTCCGCCGCGCGCTCGATCGCTCCGCCAGGACCGAGTTTCGTTCGCACCTCTGCCAGGTCCGCTTTCATCTCATCGCGTGCCGGGGGCGATTCCAGCAGCTTGCGCACTTCCTCTACCACCGCCTCAGGAGTGAATTGGTCTTGAATCAATTCCGGCACCACTCGCCGCCCAGCAATTAGATTCACCATGGCGATGAAAGGTGAGCGCACCAATCGCCGCAGAACGAACGCGCTCGTGGGACTTACGCGATAGACCACTACCATCGGCGTTCCCAATAACGCGGCTTCCACCGTGGCCGTCCCGCTCGCCACAATGGCGCAATCAGCGGCGCTGAGCGCGTCATATGTTGCGCCCTCCACGCGCGTCACCGAAACTCCGGGCCTCGCATACGGAGCAAAAAGCTCCGCCCCCAAGGCCGGTGCCGCTGCCAACACGAACTGTATCGCACCGCAATTCGGTACTTCTCGCGAAAGCCGTTCGCAAGCTTCCATGATCAGCGGATAGTGCCGCTCGATTTCGCTGCGACGGCTGCCAGGCAGCAGCGTCACGATCGGGCGGTTCAGATCGAGGCCGTGCCGCGCCGCAAATTCCGCACGGCTCATCGAAGCTTTCACCACGTCTACCAGCGGATGGCCGACGAAATCCACCGGCACTCCAGCCTCCCGATAAATCGCCTCTTCGAAGGGAAAGATCACCACCATTCGCTCGACGAGCCGCTTAACCACCCGCACGCGCCCAGGCCGCCACGCCCACACCTGCGGTCCGATGAAATATCCCACGCGAATCCCATTGTTTTTCAGCCTGCGCGCCACGCCCAGGTGAGTCCCCGGAGAATCAACGAGAATTGCCAGCGCTGCCCGCCGCCGCACAGCTTCAGCAGCAATCTTCCGTTGCACGCCGACTACGGTCGGAATTTTGTGCAGCACTTCCGATATGCCGACCACTGCCACTTGATGGTAATCCGCGATAAGGTCAACACCGGCTTCAGCCATTCGCTTGCCGCCCATTCCAAACAGCCGTGCCCCCGTACGCGCGTGCAACGCCGTAGCCAGCCGCGCCGCATACATATCGCTCGACGCTTCGCCGGCAGAAATCAGAATTTCAGGCGCGCTCATCGTTTGCGTCCAAAAGTAAGTTCAATTGGAAGTGAGGAAAACTGGCGAGGCCAAACCCATCGGCAGGCGCAACCCGCCGCGTCAGTCATCGGCCGGAAGCGGATGCGAGAATCCGGACGCTCCCGCGCCGGGAACGGGCAGCGAAAGCTCTTGTTCCTTGTACTGAAGTTGATACAGCCGGTAGTAAATTCCGCGCAGGCCGAGAAGTTCCTGGTGCGACCCCTGCTCGCGCAAACGCCCTTTGTGAAATACCAGAATGCGATCCGCGTGCTGAATCGTGCTCAAGCGATGCGCTATCACCACCGCCGTGCGGCCTTCGAGCAGACGGTCCAGCGCTTCGCGTATCAGAAGTTCCGTCTTGGTATCGACGCTCGACGTAGCCTCATCAAGAATCATGAACTTCGGATCATGCGCCAGCGCGCGCGCAAAACTCACCAACTGCCGCTGGCCGACGGAAAGAGTCGAACCGCGCTCGGTCACCGGCGTTTCGACGCCCTGCGCCAGCGATTCGACGAACGGCCCGAGGCCCACTTCGCGCAGCGCCCGTTCCGTATCCGCCCGAGTGATCTTTTCTGTGCCGAGCTTCACGTTCGATTCCAGCGTGCCCGTGAAAAGGAACGGATCCTGCAGCACGATGCCAAACATCTTCCGCAGAGCCTGCAGGTCCATCTCCCGAATATCTACGCCATCCAGCAAAATGTCGCCGCGCTGCACGTCGTAAAACCTCAGCAGCAACTGGATGATCGTCGTCTTACCCGCGCCCGTGTGTCCAACAATCGCCAGCGTCTGTCCCGGCTCCACGCGGAAAGAAACATCGCGGAGCACCCAATCCTCTTCCTTCGGATTCGCTCCGCCATGATAAGCAAACCACACGTTGCGGAATTCGATTTCGCCGCGTGGCGCGGGCAGCGAATGCACCTTCGCTGGCGAAACGATCGTCACCGGCTCATCCAGCAGGCCAAAAATCCGTTCCGACGCCGCCATCGCCGCCTGTAAGATGTTGAATTTCTCGCTGAGGTCCTGAATCGGTCGGAAAAACCGCTGAGCATACTGAATAAACGAAATCAGCACGCCGAGCGTAAAAGTCCCTGCGATTACGCGAATGCCGCCCACCCAGTACAGCAGCGCCACTCCGCTCATGCTCAAAAGTTCCACGGCCGGATAAAAATACGAGAAAGCGTCAATCGCGTCTTTGTACGCTTCCATGTGAATCCGGTTCAATTCCGCAAACTGCGCGCGCGACTTTCTCTCGCGGTTGAAAAGCTGAACCACCGACATTCCGCTGATGTGTTCCTGCAGAAATCCATTGATGCGCGCAATAGCCGTCCGAATGTTGCGGTTCGCGTCGCGAACGTGATTGCGGAAGATATACGTAAGCAGAAACATGAACGGTAGCGGAGAGAGCGTCACCAGCCCGAGCAGCGGATGCCAGCGAATCAAAAACACGGCAAGCCCGATGAGCAGCACGAAATCGTTCAGCATCGCCGCCACGCCCGAAGCAAAAAGATCGTTGAGCGCGTCCACGTCCGTCGTCGAACGCGTCACCAGCCGGCCCACAGGCGTGCGATCGAAAAAGCTCATCGGCAGCCGCTGCAGATGCTCAAAAATCTCTTTGCGCAGGTCATACATTGTCTTCTGCCCGACGGACTGCATGATGCGCATCTGCAGATACTGAAGCGCAAAACTCGCGACCAATGAACCCATGTAAAGAAGGCAAATCACAGCGATACCAATCAGGCCCACGCGCTTCGCCATTTCACCATGCGCCACCGGCAAAATGTAACGATCCACGCCGCGTCCAAAAAGAAATGGCCCTACGATCTCCATGCCCGCCACAGCCAGGCTCATCGCCACCGCGAAGAACACCTGCAACCGATACGGGCGCAAGTATTTCATCAGCCGGTGCGTCAGCCGCGTGTCGTACAGCTTGCCGAGTTTCTCTTCTTCGCGGAAATCGCTCATTCGCGTTCTAGCTCTGCTTCCAAAAGCTGCTTTTGATAGAGATCGGCGTAATACCCGCCGAGCGCCAGCAATTCGTCGTGAGTCCCGCGCTCGATGATTCGTCCGTTGCGCAACACTACAATTTGATCCGCATTTTTCACGGTGGAAACGCGGTGCGAGACGAGGATTGTCGTCCGCTCCCGCATCAAGCCTTGCAAGCCAGTGAGGATGCGCTCTTCGGTGGCCGTATCGACGCTCGAGAGCGAGTCGTCGAGCACCAGGATTTTCGGCTTGCGCGCAATCGCGCGCGCCAGTGACGTGCGCTGTCGCTGTCCGCCCGATAACGTAATGCCGCGTTCGCCGAGAATCGTGCTGAAGCTATCTGGAAAGCCTTGAATCTCGCCGGAGATACTCGCAATTTCGGCGGCCTCGAGGACGGCCTCATCCAGCACGTTCTCCACGCCAAAGCCGATGTTCTCGCGAATCGTTTCGCTGAAGAGGAACGTGTCCTGCGGCACGTAACCGATCGCGCGGCGCAGTTCCGCCACCGGATAGTCTCGAAGCGGGCGCCCATCAACCAGCACGCTTCCCGGCGGCGCCTCCCACAATCGCGCAATCAACGCCGCCAATGTCGATTTGCCGCTTCCGGTCGGTCCAACAATCGCCAAAGTAGAGCCGGCGCGAACGTGCAGCGAAATGTCGTGCAGCACAGGTTCATTCGGTGGACTTCCGGGGGGCGAGGGATACGCGAAATTCAAATGGCGAAATTCAATTTCGCCGCGAATCGGTGTCTCGGCGCTCGACGCTTCCGCGCCGGACGTATTGGTATTGCCATTCGAGCCAGCACTCTTCCTCGCTGTGTCGCCACTGTCGCGAATATTCGGTTCGGCCGTGAGGACATACATCAACCGCCCCATCGACGCCGCGCCACGCTGGAAAATATTCGTCACCCAGCCGAGCGCGATGATCGGGAAAATCAGCACGCCCAGGAACGCGTAAAAAGACCACAACGTCCCCAGCGAAACGCCCTTGTCCATCACCTGCGTTCCGCCCCTGCCCAGCAAAATCACGAAGCTCAAACCAATCAGAGCCGTCAGCGCAGGGAAAAACAAGCTCCACGACCCGATCAGCTTGATATTTCGGTCGACATAGTCGCGATTAGCCTGCTCGAAAAGCCCTATTTCCGATTTCTCCTGCGCGTAGGCTCGCACCACGCGAACACCGGTAAGGTTTTCCTGCGCCCGCGTCGACAGCGCACCAAGCGCCGCCTGAATCCTCTCGGACAACCGATGAATCGTCTGCCCAAAATAATAAACAGCGAGAACCACAATCGGCACTGGCAGCAGCACCCACAGCGTCAGCGCGGGCGACAGCCGGATCATGAAGAAAAGCGCGACCACGGACGTTGCAATCGTCGTCGCCGTGTACATGATTCCGGGGCCGAGCACCATCCTTACCGCGTTCAAATCATTCGTCGTCCTGGACATCAGATCGCCGGTGCGATTGCTCACGTAGAATTCGGGGTCGAGACGCACGAGTCGGTCGAACAAATCGTTTCGCAAATCGAATTCAATCTCGCGCGACACGCCGATCAGAATCCACCGCGTCCAGAAGGAAAAAATTCCCTTCACCACCATCGCGATAACGATCGTCAGGCAATAGAGGCCCAGCGCGTGCCGGTTCAGCGGAGAATAGAATTTAAGCACCGGCCACAGCACGGCCCGCGCAGTGCCCGACAAAGTGGTGAGCGGCCGCGGGAGTCCGTTCAGGCAATCGGCGATGATGCCCTGAACCAGCTGAGGAAGGGCCGCAACGATACCCATCAGCAGGTCAAGAACCAGGCCGAGCGTCACCATGCCCTTGTAGCGCCCTACGTAGGGCAGCAGCGGTTTCAGATTCTGCCAGCCCGACGGTTTCTTTGCCGGCCGCGCCGCAGCTGTCACGGGTTGTGCGATTGCGCTCATTGCCTTACCTGCGACTCCGGAGTCGCGAGATTCTTCGTTTCGCCAAGAAAATGCTCGTAGCTACGGTCGAGCGATTCATACAGCTTCAGCTCGGGATTCCAGCGGATTCCGATCGTTTCGATGTAGCCTCCGGCAGGCTTGGCCAGCGGCGTGAAGTACATCTGTAGGCCCTTGTCTTCATGCTGCTCGGATTGCAGCCGCCACGCCGCCACGGACGCAAGAGGAGTTCCACCGAGATAGCCTTTCGGATTCTGCAAATGCTCATCGCAGCGGAACACTTCCTTCCATTTCCCGCCGTCGTTCTCCAGTACTACGGCCCGGCTCACCAGCGTTCCCGGCATCACGCCCTGCGGCGTTGATTTCAACCGGTTCACCGCAAATATCTGCTGCTTCCCATTTTTCGCCAGATCGCCAAACGCAAGCACTTCCGTCTCCGATCCGAGCGCAGCTTCAGCGGCTGCTTGAATATCAGGAGGAGTCGCGGGTTTGGGCGGCGTCGCCGGCTGCGCCGTTCCGTTTCTGGTTGACTCCACCGACGACGACATGAACGACTTGTCGCATCCCGCACAAACGAGCGCGACGACACCAGCTGCCGCGAAAATGGCATAGGGCTTCATCAGCATTTCAGACAATTGTAGCCGTTTGGCCCGGCCAGGCAGAAGGATTCTCCGAGACTTCAATTTCCCCAGGCTGCACCCCGCAGCCACACTACCGAGCCGCGAGAATCTCCTCGATGCGCGATTCAAAATTCTCCTCGCCCTCGGACCACATTTTCAGACGCTCGATCGGTACTCCCTTTTCGATGCGGCGAACCCACTCCAGGAGTCTACGAATATTTTCGGTGGTTTTTTCCTGGTAATTTCTCAGGTTTTCGGGCCGTTCCATGGCTTCGAGGAACCGCTTTTCCTCGGCGCTCGCCGGATTTGCCTTCTCGCCATGACGGAACCCGAGTACACCCCCGTGCCCCGTGAAAAAATGCTCGAATCCTAGATCGATCTCCAGGTGTCCGAATTCGCGCCAGTATCCGTCGTCGTAATCCTCGCCATAACAGAAAACCTCGAGCGGCTGCGGCTGAACCTGCCATCGCCCGAGCGCGTCATCGTACGTCCAGAGATCCCAGCCCGTGCGGACTTCGTAGGCCGAGTCGTTGTTCAGGTGATCCTTCGCGAGCTCGATCACGCTGTTGGCGTCGAGCGGCACCGCCCGCAAATCCTGCTCCAGAATCGGCGATTCGGTAGCATCTACGGCGCGAACCACAAGACAGTCGAATCCCGGCGCGGTGGCGGAGAAGGGAACCGTCGCAAGCAGCGCTCCAAACTGCTCCAGAATCCGCAGCTCAGAAAAATCTTTGCACCAGATGCTGACGTAAGCGTGGTTAGACATAACCCAGCCATTATACTGGCATCGCGGTTCGCGCCAAAAATCGGCGCCAGAAAAATTTGTGTCGAGAGCTGGCATCGAAAAACGGGCTGCGTAAATCGAGCCGGAGAATTGACCGCGAAAAATCGGCGCTAAAAAACTGGCTCGATTTTGAAAACGCTATTTTGAAATTTGGAAGCTACTTCGTGTGTTCTGGGAGGTCGTCTTCTTCTTCGTTGGGCCTGAAATCCGCGGAAAGTCCCAGCAGCCGATTCTTCAAAGTGTCGCCCATGCCGGAGAGAACCTCCGAGCACGTGTCTCGCAGGCGCTTCTCGGCGGCCTTGGCGATCGTGTCGAGCACCGTTTGCGAATGCTGGCCCAGCGTGGTGGCGGAAGCAAGCAGCCACGAATTGGAGGCATTCTCGAGCCGCTCTTTGTAGTGCTCGATGTTCTCGTCTGTCGCTGTCTTTAACCGCTCCATCCAGGCTTTTTTCTCCTGCTCCTGCTGCGCCTGCCAGTTTTCCACGATCGGCATCAGTTGCGACTGCAGGTAGACGCGCGCTTGTTCCACGCCATCGAGCATCCGTTCGTCGAGCTTCGATTGAAATTCCGTGAGCGAGCCTTCGCGGTTGAACTCCATGTCGGAGCGCGCTTTCTCGAGCGCCTCGCGCGAAGTTTCCTCGAATCGCCGCAGCGATTCGAGCGTCACGCGATTCACCTGGTTTGCAAAGGTCGCGCCGGCCACTTCCGCGTTCTCGGTTAGCTTGTTGCGCTGCCGATCGACCACTTCCTTGGCCGCGTCTTCGATTTGCGCTTGACTGTGCTCCACATACGTCCGCCGGTAGTGATCGAGTTCGGAAGCCAGCAAGCGCGAAGTTTCCGCCGCGCGATCGCGCAGTGAAGTGGTTGCCTGTTCGACCGAACGCTCCATCGACGTCTGCATCGTGGTCTGCGCTTTTTTCTGGTACCACTCGGACGCCTTCAGCAGCGCTTCATACGTGTGGTGTTCGGTCTCGGTGCCCTTGCGCTCGATGTCCTCGGTGACCTTCGAAACCACCTTGCGGCACGACTGCTCCACCTCAGCCGGCACCTTTGCAGCTTCCTGGCTCAGCCGCTCCAGCGATTCCTGCACGGCGCTGTCCGACTGCTGCTTCAGGTTCTCCCGCACGGAATCCTGAATCTTCGAAGCGTGCCCGGAAATCTGGTCGATGTGCTCGACCACGGTATTCCGGAACTGCGCCGCCTGCTCCGCCACTTCCATTGCCTGCTCTTGCAGCGAGCGCTGGATCTTCGCGGCATGCCCAGAAATGTTGTCGATATGCCCACCGGTGGCATCTTTCAGCTCTCTGGATTGTTCGGAGATCTGCTGGATCTGCTCGATAAGCGCCGTCTGAGTTTCGGCAGCGCGCTCTTCCGCGCCTGCAAGCTGCGAGATGACGCTATGCGCGCCGCCTAATTTGGAAGCGATGGTCTGATCGAACTCGCCCGAGATGCGCTGAACCACTTTCTGCGCAGCCGCTTCGAGTGTTGGTTCGATCTGCTCGGCCCGCTCTGCAATGGCCTTATCCGCCTTGCGCCCGATTTCGTCATATTTCTCAGCGAGGATTCCGTCGAGCCGCTGCTGGGTGTGATCCAGCATGGATTGTGCGGTGGACTCCAGCCGCGACTTCGCCTCGTCCGCGCGAGCCCACTCCTGCTCCAGATTGGTTCGGACGGATTCGAGCGTGCTTTGCGCTGCGGCATCAAGCTGCGACTTCACTTCGTCCGCGCGCTTTCTCTCTTGCTCGAGATTCGCTCGGACGGATTCCAACGTGCTTTGCCCGGCCGCGTCGAGTTGCGACTTCACTTCGTCGACGCGAGCCCGCTCTTGATCGACGGCTGCCCGAACAGATTCGAGAGTGGTTCGTGCCGCTTCTTCGAGAGTTGATTTTGCCTGTTCGGTTCGCGCGCGTTCTTGTTCGAGGCCCGCCTTGAGCGAATCGGCGGTGGAGCGTGCGCCCGCGATCACCTCATCGAGCGTTCCCTGAAGTCCCGACTTCCTTGCATCAATGTCCTGTTGGGCCTGCTCCAGTGCCGCGCGCGATGCATCGTTCAGTTGCGCGCCGATTTTCTGCGATGCTCCTGCCAGCGCGGCGTCAAACGTCTCCTGCCAGCGCCGGTTTACCTCGGCCACTTCGACGTTCGCCTTCTCCACAGTTTGGCTGCGGATATTCTGCGCGGTGTCTTCCAGGCTCTTGCGCCAGTCATCCAGGTGGCGCTGCGCCGCTTCGGGTGACGAAAGAATGTCGAGCGATGGTGACGCGGCCTGACGGCTGCTGATCGCCCGCTCCACAGCTTCTTCGACTGCGGTCTTCAAATTCTGCGCTGTGGCTTGTTGCGCCGCCTGCTGCGCTGCTTGCTCGGCAGCTGTGCTCACTGCTTGCTGCACGGCATTGCGCACTTTGGCGTCGAGATTTTCCGACGAAATTTCGGTGGCTTTGCGCGCTTCTTCCACGATTGCGGCGGTGCGCTGCGCGGCCTCCTGAACCACCTTCTTTACCGACGTCTCGGAGACACGCTCCATCGAAACTTTGATCGCGCGCTCTACAGCGTCGTGAAGCTGCACATCCAGCTGCTGACGCACGATCGTCATTTCTTCTGCGATCGCCGTTTCAGCGCCCTTGCGCATCGTCTTGTCGAGATTTTCTTTAACCTCCGTCACCACTTTGGCCATTTGCCGCGCGATCGCTGCTTGCGCATCCGGGGACGGGACCGTAACAGCTTGTATTTTGGTATCGGCGTGGGGCGCGGTCTGCGGAGGCGCGGCGGGCGGAGCAACGTGTGCGACCGGTGGAGGCGCTGCTCCAGGTTTCTGGGGCGCAACGTGAGCGACGGGCGCCGCTGGTGCTCCAGGTGACCCGGGTGAATGAGTAGCAGGAACCGAGGAAGTGGACGCAGGCTGCACTTGCGCTGGAGTATCGGCCTCCGGCGGCGCAGAAGCAGCTGCGTCTATCTCGAACTCTTGAACGAGTTCCAAGGTGCGCGACGCGTCGCTGCCACCTTCTGCGATGGATGCTTGCCAGTCATCGGGAGGGAACGCGATGCCCCAAACGTTGCCGGGCGTTTCAAATTCGAGCCCAATCTGAAAAAGTTCGCGAACGGTGCGCGGACGCTGCACCCAAACGACGCGTCCTTGAACGGAGTGCGGCGGCCGTCCCGGTTCGGGCGTCGGAATATCCAAAGTGACCGTCGACTTCTTGGGAACGTAGTGCTTCGACTGGTACTTACAACCGTGGCAGTTCACCATCACGGTGGTAGTGCGCTCTTTGAAGGGCTGCCCCAGCGCATCCACACCCGTCACCGTGAGCGGCACCGCTTGCACGATTCGCGTGCTGCGGCGCTTCTGCGTGCCGGGATCGTTGGACAGCGCGGATTCGTTCACCCAAGCCTCCGGGGAGCAATTTCTAAGGGTAGCACTCTGCTCAGGCGCGGGCGAAGAGCCTTACGCGATAGTGCGAAAGGGTAACTTCGGAGTGAATCGAAGTGAAGTGCGGCGACAGGCGAGGAAAAGCCGGAAATGCTGTTCTTGTTGCGGTTAGAAAATTGTTTAGTGGCTTGTTTTCCGCGACTTAACTCAAATCCTGTAAAGCGACTGTTGCGGTTAGAATTCCGGCACGCGGTGGAGGAGCGGAAGCCACATCGCACATTTCGCGCGACTCTCATGCCCACACCTCTCGGTCAAACGACAAAATAACTATTCGATTATATCACGAGCGCCAAATATCGATGCGTTGACGAGCTCGCGCCGCGCACTTCAAAACCGAGCTTTTCTTTTTCTTGATTTTGGTAGCCTATCGTCGGGCCATCTAACGCTCCCTGTTGTTAGCTGTCACCTCAAACTTCTGTCGTCAAACGAGGAACCGGCTTTGTCACAAGAGCCAAAAGGTCAGTCAAACGAGCCCGCGCCCCGATCGTCCGGCATACCGGCGCAACCGAATGCGGTTCGTGGAAAAGCGAGTGCCCCAGGCGCGGCTCCCGTTCACGCCAAGCATGACGAACTGCGGCTGCTCGTAAACTCGCGGCACCCGATCATCACAGTCGAGACGCCTGAAGAAGAGCGCTTCAAGCAGTTGCTCCTGGAAGTGGCGGCTGAGTTGGGCGTGCCGATGTATGAATGGAGCGTCACCGCCGGCCTGGCAAAATGCGCTGGCGCGCCGCTTTACAACACCGATCAGCCCGAGCATGTGCTGGCAAATATTCCATTGATTTCTGGCGACGCTATCTTCTTCCTCAAGGATTTTGCGCGGTACTGCGAAAACGACAGAATCTGCAGGCGCTTGCGGGATCTGGCCGAGAAATTCAGGACGGCGCGTCGCGCGATTGTGATATCTGCGCCCTCGTTGCACCTGCCCGCGGAACTTGCCTCCGAAGCGGTAGCATTTCAACTGGACTTGCCGACGTCAGAAGAGTTGTTGCCGGGCGTGAAGGGCGTGCTCGCCGAACTGAATCGAGAGCAGCACCTTCCTGTGGGGTTGGACATCGCGGGGATCAGCCAATTCGCTCGAAACCTGGCAGGGCTTTCCAGAGAAGAGGCAATGCGCACGCTCCGGATGTGCGTCATGTCGAGGGGATGTGCGGATGCCGGATTGCTCGATGCCGTGCTGGATGCAAAGCGCCAAGCTTTGCGGAGCGAAGGATTGATCGAGACGGTGCGGCGCGACACATCTTTTGACGATGTGGTCGGGCTGAAGCGTTTGCGTGACTGGATCGCGAAACGCAAGAGTGCGTTGACGTTGGAAGGCCGGCGATTCGGACTCGAGCCACCCAAGGGGATTTTGATTACGGGCGTGCAGGGATGCGGGAAAAGCCTTGCCGCACGGGCAGTCGCCGGCGAATGGGGATTTGAGCTGGCGCGCCTGGATGCGGGAGCGCTGTACGACAAGTTTGTGGGGGAGAGCGAGAAGAAGCTGCACAAAACCTTGGAATTGGCGCAGAAGTTGGCGCCGGTGGTCCTGTGGATCGATGAGATTGAAAAGGCGTTTGCGTCTGCTGGTACGAGCGGCGACGCTGACGCGGGCTTGTCACAGCGTCTGCTTGCGACGCTATTGACGTGGATGCAATCGCGCGAAAGCGGCGTCTTTTTGGCGGCGACCTCGAACAACATTACGCTTCTACCGCCGGAGATGATGCGCAAGGGGCGATTCGACGAGATCTTCTTTGTCGACTTGCCCGGAACGGAAGTTCGCGCGGCACTTTTCGAATTGCATTTGAAAAAGCGCGGGCGCGACACGTCCACGTTTGACCTGTCGAAACTCGCCGTGGGAAGTGAAGGCTTCTCGGGCGCGGAAATCGAGCAGGCAATTATTGCCGGGCTTTATACGGCCTTTGCGCAGAAGGAACAACTGACAACCGAAGTTCTTCTTGGCGAGATTCGCTCGACGCAACCACTCAGCGTGACTCGTGCCGAGGAGGTGCAATCAATCCGGCAATGGGCCAAGACGCGAGCCGCGCCGGCAGACTGATCCGTATCCGGTTACGCGCACTAACGGATTTCCTCGCGTAGTCCTGGAAGCAAGCAGTTCGAAGTCGATGCGGACGATGTTCCGATTGAACGCCTTCCTGCCAATGCTCTCCTTTTGACAATAGCGCGCGCCGTTTCGCTACAATCAATTGTTAGTCTTTTCGAGCATTGCGAGAGGACGAGGGGCCAGCGATTGTCTAAGCGTGGGTGGCTGATTCTTGCAGCTGTCGTAGGAGGACTTGCCTTAGCGGCGTTTGCTCTCTTGTTCGCGATGCGGGGAACAATTCGGGGAATGATCCGCAGCGAGACGGAGGCGTACCTCCGGCTCCGGTTTCACAGCGAGCTTGAATTCAAGGATTTCGAAGTTTCGCTGAAGCCCGGCGTCCATGTCGTGATCACAGGTGTCGTGTTGCGTCACAACGGCCGCACGGACGTGCCACCACTGATCGAGATCGCGAAAGTTTCTTTCTCCGCGAACATCTCGGGCCTGCTGGCTAACAAAGTGACCGTTAGCAGCGTGCACCTGGACGGATTGCAAATCCACACGCCGCCTCGACAGACCGGCGGGCCTCCGCTGATTCACGGCACCGATGTGGATCTGACAAAGAAATTTCCGATCGTGATTGGCGAGATCATTGCGGATGATGCAGTGATCGTCCCGCTGCCAAAGAATCCTGCGCTCACGGCGCATCCCTTCTATATCCATCATCTCCACATGAAGAATTTCAGATTCGATCAGCCCGCGGATTTTCACGCGATCCTGACGAACCCGAAGCCGCGCGGTGAGATTGACTGTGTCGGGAAATTCGGACCGTGGGATGCCGAGGAGCCGAGCCGCACGCCCGTGGAGGCGAAGTTTGATTTCGAGCATGCCGATCTAAGTACGCTGAAAGGATTGTCGGGGTTTCTTTCTTCAAAAGGGAATTTCAAGGGGCCGCTCGATTATCTGGAAGTGGAAGGCGAGACGGACACGCCGGATTTTGCGCTGCGGACCGCGAGCCATCCGGTCCCATTGCATACGGAGTATTCGGCGATCGTGGATGGAACGAATGGTGATGTGATCTTGAACAAAGTGACGGCTACTTTTTTGCATACGACGATCGTGGCGCAGGGTGAAGTGATTGACCTGAGCACGCACAAGGGGCGCACGATCAATCTGGACGCCGTGTCGGACAAAGGGCGCGTGGAAGATCTACTGCGTCTTACCGTGAAGACGGATAAGCCGGTGATGACGGGCTACGAGCGGCTGAAGACGAAGATTTATATACCCGAGCGCGATGAGGATTTGATCGATCGCATGTCGCTCGACGGGCAATTTGCGATTGGTGATATTCGGTTCACCAACAATGAGATTCAGGATCGCATCGATACGCTCAGCCACAAAGCGCAGGGAAAGCCGGAACTCGGCGCCGAGGGCACTCAACTTTCTGAGCTACGCGGAACTTTCACGATGGCTAGCAGTAATGTGAAGTTCTCGAAACTTACGTTTGGAGTAGAGGGCGCTTCGATCGCGCTTGCGGGAACGTATGGCGTGGATAACGGTCAACTGGATTTTCGCGGCAAATTACGGATGGACGCCAAAATCTCTCAGACGGTAACAGGCAAGAAATCGTTTTTCTTGAAAGCGGTTGATCCGTTTTTCCGGAAGAATGGCGTGACGGAAATACCGGTGAAAATCACAGGCACGAAGGATGCGCCGAAGTACGGTTTGGATTTACATGACAAGGCGAATCAAGAACCGGCTGGGAGCAAGTAGTGGCGGGAATCAACTTGCACTGCGTGATTGAAGGGAACCTGAAAAAGAACGAACTCGCGAGTTTGCCAAGCATTTGGGGGCGCGCTGTTAGTTACGCAGGCTGAAGCCTACGCTACTGAGCGTCAAAGGCCGCGGCGGCCTTCCATTGCTTTCATCATCGTGACTTCATCCGCGTATTCGAGATCGGAGCCGACGGGGATTCCCATGGCGATGCGCGTGACGTTGACACCGAGCGGCTTGATGAGCTTCGAGAGATAGACAGCCGTAGCTTCGCCTTCGGCTGTGGGATTTGTCGCGACAATAATTTCTTCCACCGCGCCGCCCTTCAATCGTTCGATCAAACTCTTAATTTTGAGCTGATCAGGGCCGATGCCCTGGAGGGGCGAAAGCGCGCCACCGAGGACGTGATACATGCCGCTGAACTGGCGCGTCTTTTCGACGGCTTGAATGTTCGTCGCTTCTTCAACGACGCAGATGATCGCTTTGTTGCGCGTGGCGCCGGTGCAGAAAAGGCAGGGATCGGTGTCCGTGATGTTGTTGCAAACCGAGCATTCGCGAATTTTTTCTTTGGCGTCGCGGATGGCGTCAGAAAGTGCAAAGGCGGTTTCGCGATCGCCGCGCAGCAAGTGGAAGGCGAGGCGCTGCGCGGTTTTCTGGCCGATGCCTGGGAGGTGCTTCAATTCTTCGATGAGGCGGTTTATTGAGGGCGCAAAATCGGGCATGTAGAATCCGTTCTCAAGAAATTTTTGTCGGAATAAAACGCGAGAAGGGAACCGGATCGGCTGTGAATCCGATTCTTCGAAATCTCATCCGGTTCAGAAGAGTCCGGGGATTTTCAGGCCCATCACTCCGGGCATACCGCCCGCCATTTCTTTTACCTGCTTGGAAAGTTCTTCATCCACTCGGCGCGTAGCGTCATTCACGGCGGCGAGAATCAACTCCTGAAGCATTTCCTGGTCTTTACTCTTGAAAATATCAGGCTCGATGCGCACTTCGGTGAGCTGTTTCTGTCCGTTCATTTTGACTGTGACCATTCCGCCGCCGGCCGAAGCTTCGACGAGAAGGCCGTCCATCTGCTTCTCGAGACTCTCCTGCACCTGGCGGAACTGGGACAGCATTTGTTGAAGAGCTTTTACTTCCATTGTTATTCCTCGCCCGGGCGCTTGATTTTTGAAATCTGGCCGCCAAACTTTTCAAGCATAGCCCTAACGATTGGATCTTCTTCAAATCGAGCCCGCAGCTCTGAACCGCGGCCGACCACGGCTGCGCGACCTGATTCAAGTTTAACACACACGCGAAGCGGCTGGCCGACGACTTGATTCAACACTGTGCGCAAACGTTCCATCGGGTCGCGGGCCTGCAACATTTCCGCGAGAGCGCGGCTTTCAGTGGGGAAAAAAAGACGAAGTTCGCCGCCGTCAATTTCCCAGCGCGTGGCGTGCTCGACCATGGACCAGAGAAATTTCTGATTTTGCAGCGCGGCTTTGATCGCGTCGACTTGCGCCGATGCAAGGCCGCCTGTGGAATCTTCCGCGGCGCGCGCGACGATGCGCGGTGGAGACGCGGGCACGGGAGATGGAACGATGCGAGGTGGAGATGGCAAAGTCGCAGCGGGCGATGAGCCAGAGCCAGTAACAGATGGTGCTGTCAATTTTGTTTCGGGCGGCGTTTCTGGTGCCATTCGCACGGCGGTTGCGGTCGCCGTGTTGGATGTTGGTGAAACTGGCTGAGACGCCGAGACGGCGCGCGGCGGAATCGATCGTGGCGCACTGGAAGCTCCTGCTGCTCGCGGAGATTCGCCCCGCAGATCAGCGAGAATTTCTTCGAGAGGCGCAAGGCGCTGGGCGTTTACGAGTTTGAGAAGGCCAAGCTCGAGATGAAGCCGCGGATCGGGCTTGCGGCGCAGGTCATCGTCGGTGGCAAGAAGGATCTGGAAAAATCGCGTGAGATCTTCTTCCGTGAAACGAGCCGCTTGCTCGGCGAGACGGGGGCGTTCGTCGGGAGGAGCGGTGATGAGATCGGAATCGGCGCCGCAGACGCGAGCGACGAGCAGATTTCGGAAATGGCGAATCGCTTCGCGGCAGAAGTGCTGGAGGTTTTGCCCGTCGGTGATGAGGCGATGGACGAGGCCGAGGGCGCGCTCGGCGGATTGAGTCGCGATCGCTTCGACGAGTTCGTCGAGGACGCTTTCGGCGACGACGCCGAGAAGTTCGCGGACTTGCGTGTCGGTGATTTCGTCACCCGAGTATGCAATCGCTTGCTCGAGGAGCGAGAGGCCGTCGCGAAGGCTGCCTTCGGCGGCGCGGGCAAGAACAGCGACGGCGCCGGGATCGATTTTTAGATTTTCGGATTTGGCGACGCGCTCGATTTCACCGGCAATTTCCTTGAAGGTGAGCGAGCGGAAGTTGAAGAGTTGCGCGCGCGATTTGATTGTATCGACAAGATCTTCCGAACGTGTGGTGGCGAGAATGAAGACGACACGTTCGGGCGGCTCTTCGAGAGTCTTCAGCAGGGCGTTCGACGCTTCGTCGGTGAGCTGATGAGCTTCGTCGAGGATCACAACTTTGTAGCGGCTCGAGGCCGGAGCATAACGGACCATTTCGCGGAGCTCGCGAATCTGGTCGATGCCGCGATTGGAGGCGGCGTCAATTTCGAGAACGTCGAGCGATGTGCCGGCGGAAATTTCGCGGCAGGAGTCGCAGGTGTTGTCGGGTTCGGCCGTGGGGCCTTTCACGCAGTTGAGGGCCTTGGCGAGGATGCGGGCGGTGGTCGTCTTGCCGACGCCGCGAACGCCGGAAAAGATGTAGGCGTGAGCGACGCGATTCGATTTGATGGCGTTCGCGAGCGTTTGCGTGACGTGCTGCTGGCCGACAATTTCTGTGAATGTTTGCGGGCGATATTTTCGAGCGATGACTTTATAGCTCATTGCAGGCCCACGACCCGATCGGTGACTCGGGATTTGAGACTCGCGCTTGCGAGTGATGACCTCGGCGGATTGGAGGAAGGTAGGTTTTCAAAGTCGAGGCTCGATTTTCCTGTAACCACAGCGAGAAATGTCCATCAGCCGATCTCCAAATTCCTGGAGCAAGGGAGGAACTTCGGGTGTTCCGCGGCACACGAAGCTGACCCGTTACCGTTGCTCCCTTCCGGGCCTGGCGGGGTTCACGGGGAATCGTTGCACAGAGCCCGAAGTTCCACCGATTAGCAGTCATTGCAGGAAAATTTCCTTCGCTGCAAAACTGCTGGGCAAAGTCTAGCACAGGGGTTGAAGCAGAAAAAGTTTTTGGGCGCGAGCGGCGAAGCGCCAAGTTGCGAAGCGATGCGGGAGGAATCGCCGCACGATGAAAGTGCCGATCCTGTCTCGATTAGAAATTAGGAGTGGGCTTAGTTTTGTTGTGGTTGCGGGAAATTCTAATCGCGGTGTCTCGATTAGGTTCTGGAAGTTGGACGGTAGCGAGGTGATGGACTCGGCTGGTCGAGTGCCGAGCCCAATAACGGCGCACAGGCCCTTCGTTCCTCTGGGTAAACAAGAGCGCCTGTGCCACTCAGTTGAAAGCGAAATCGCGATTTTTTTGCGATTAGGAATTCTTAGGAGGCTGATTTTCCTATGACTTACGACGAGTTCTAATTCCAGATTTGCGATTAGAAATGCGGTGGTTTTTGGAGGCACGTGTGTTCGGAGCACACCCGTTAGGCGCGAGCGATCCTTCCGCCCGGCCTGAGTGGCGGCCGATAGTGTCGTGTGCGTCGTCATAATAAAACGGCATATGGTAGCACAGTGTTTGGGAGTTGCATACGTGAATTTGGAGATACTGGCGAGCATCCGAACGTCCAACGGAGTGCCAAATGGAACAGGGAGATGTTCGTGAGTCGCTTGGACGGTAGGATGGACATTTTGAGGAACGCTAGCGTTCGGGTGCAAGGAAACGGGTGGGGTTGCTGATGGCTACTTAGGGCGCAGGCTGAAGCCTACGCTACTTAGGAAGGCGTCGTCGTGGTTACTTTGGCTCGCTGTTGATGAGCACAGCGGTAGAGATTGACGGCAGGGAGGTTGATGGGCTGAGGGTGTAGGTGACGCGGAGGAAGCGGGAGCCGTCGCGGGCGACGAACGCGATTGTCTTTCCATCGGGGAGGTAGTGGGTGTTGGCGACGGCATCGTAGAGGCGACTCTCGTGACCGTCGACGCTGACAAGGTCGCGGTCGCCCTCTGCGCCGATGACTTCGTAGAAATAGTGGTGCGAGCCGGGATCAAAATTGAAATCGGTGAGGCCGAGCGCGTTGTAGTCGGGACCAGATTGGCCGTCAATCACGGCCGTGCGGAAGGCGCGCATGGTGATGGCAGCTTTGTAGTTGCGGCCTCCGCTGATCGTCTCGTAAGCGAGATGAGCGGCGTCGGGGCTGATGGCGATCCAACCGACGCTCGTTGCGCCGCGTTTGCCTGCGGGAATGGTGAGGATAGGTTTATTGTCGCGGACTTCGACGAAATCCTGGCCGTGGCGTGCCACGTAGGCGAAATGCTCGGCGCTTTCCGTAAAAATCACGGGGCTGAGGATTTCGTCGAATCCAGGGCCAACATCGGAGCCCTGGAAAACCGCTACATCGCCTTTGTCGCGGCGGGCAGCGTAGACGAGTTTTCCATTCGGATCGAATTCTGGACTCGAGACGCCGTGAAAATCGGTGCTGAGATCGTGAATTCCGCCCACCATCGCTTCCGTCGAGCCGCCGAGACCAGACCACGACCCCATCATGCCCTTGCCCTCGTGTGTGGCGACCGGCTGGCCGTCCTTTACGATCGTGCCGAATATTTTCTGCTTTTTAAAACCGCCCTTGGCGTCTGCTCCTCCGTAAGCGTAGTGACTTCCATCGCGAGTGAAAGCAATTCTGCTGATGACGTCGAATCCGGGAGTAGGCGTGCCATCAACAATGTGAATGAAGGTGGATTTCACGCGACCGCTCATGAAGAAACGCCCGGAGCCGCGGCTGAAGCCCCAACTCGCAGACGCTGCCTCGTCCACTTCGCCCCGGAGTTCTTTGCCATCTAGAACCCCGACCCACTTTTTCGAGCGCTTCGCGAGAAACGCAAGGTGTTTCCCGTCGGGACTGTAGCGGGGGTAAGAGATATCGTCATATTCCGCGGCGGATTCCTTGCCGTCGATTACCAAGCGGCAGGCATGTTCACTGCATTCGCCGTAGGCGAGCGATGGCCCATCCGGCTGGAAGGCGACAGCAGTGGGGCTGGAAATCGCTTTGGAATCTTCCTTGCCGTCGTCGAAGAAGTACCACGCCCGGGAGCGCTTGCCGAAGAAGACCAGGCGGGATTCGTCGCGGCTGAACTGAAGATACTTGATGTCCTCGTAAGCGCTGCCGAGTGGCTGACCATCGAGGCGGACGGAACGCTTGTCGCCAAGCTTTTCGATCCAGGCGAGATGATGGTCTCCGACGAGAATCTGTTTTGCTTCAGCGCCAGGAGTGAGTTCTGCGAGCACTTCTTCGTGAAAAGGAGAAGCGGATTGATTGGACTGCGAGTGAGATGGACTGAGAAAGAGCAGAGGCAAGGTCAGTGCGGCGAGGAGAAATTTTGCTGAAATCCGGGTGTGCGCGGGCATGGTGACGCCTCCAAGGAGGTGCATGATGACGCGAGCCCTGACTGCCGGATGAGAAATGGGAACTGGCGGATGGTACGCGGCCTGTGCGAGTGGGTCAATTATCAATTTGGGTAGAAGGGCCCATCACGAGGAAGGCGCGTCGTGGCTGTCGGCGGTTGGAATCGTGGCGACGGTAGCGTCGCATTTTGAGGAACGCTAGCGTGCGCGTGCCTAGGAACAGGTGGGGTTGCTGATGGCTACTTGGGGCGCAGGCTGAAGCCTACGCTACTTAGGAAGCGTCGTCGTGGCTACGTGCCTGGCTCCTTGCTGCCAGAGACAATCGCCCCAATTTGAATTGGTTATCAAAACCGTCCGCCAAGCCGCCGCACTCCAAATGGCGCTCCCAGGGAACGGACGCGGTTAGTGGGAGCTGGCTTTGCGGGATTCGAATGACATTACGGCGGTGGCTTCGTCGTCGAAATTGGGAATTACGTTGAGGAGGCGGAGCATCTCGAGAACCAGTTTGACGTTGCCGCGAGCGCTGAGGAGTTTCAGGCTGGCGCCGCGGTTTCGCAGGGAGACGAAGGCGCGGACGATGGTGCTGATGCTGGAGCTATCGATCTGAGTCGCGCCGGCAAGATTGAGAAGAATCTTGGATTCGCCAGCGTCGATTAATTTGCGCAGATTCGTGCTGAGAGAGTCGTTGGTGGGGCCGATGGTGGCGCGGCCTTGGAGGTCGAGGACGGTAACGTCGCCAGCATGTCGGATCGCGATTTGGAGGCCCATGGCTTCACCTGCCAGGAGGAGATGTTGGCCCGGATGAGTATAGCCGTTCTACGGGTGGCGGGATAGCAGGGAGATGGGCGCGTGGTGGCCAGAAGGAAACGGGGCGGCCACAGAGACACTGAGGCACAGAGGCAAGAGAAAATAGGACGACGGGAGAAGGTCGAGGCACGTAATTCGAGGGGCTGAATGGAAAAAGCCCACGACTAGGAAGGCGTCGTCGTGCGTACGAATGCAAAACCTAAGGCGCGACCAACAACAGAACGGTCGCGGCTGCTTACGACAGGGTGAGACCTAGCCAGAAAGCTTCTACTAGCAAGCCCATCATCAGTAGCATTAGGCGCATGCGTTTCTTTTGCACGGCGGCTACGATGATGCCCATCGCGCAGAGAACCAAGCCGAGCTCAGGCCAGAATAAGCGAGAGCCTGCTCCTACCCACTGACCGGAATAGTCCTGGAGCCAGACTGAGGCGAACGACATTGCCGTGGTGAGTGCTACGCCGACGATTCCCGCCAGCGCAACACCTTTCGCCCATTCTGGGACTGCAAAATTCCGTTTTGCGTCGCGCCAATCCATCCACGTCTGCGCGACGACTACCCCCACAACCAAAACAACGAACAGCGCCACGTCCCCTCGCAGTCTTGGGTCGCTGCCGTCGAGTCACGCCCTCAGTACAAGGCCGCTTTGGTGAGCGGCTTCGCAGTTTCGACAGGTACGGTTTGCACCGTGTTCAGTCCAAGTGGTATTTCGTCTACTTGTCTTTCTTCTTGTACTTCTTCTTGTACCTCTTCTCGTCGTTCTTCTTCGGCCAAACGTTTCAGCATCGCCTGGATGACGCTGCTGCCGTTTCGCCGAAGCCTTACTTCATCAAAGCTCATGCAATTTCGCGTCCTTATACAGGATTAAACTCTCCGTTGACAATCAATCTTTCGCTGAGGATGCGAGCGCGGCGGAATCTCTCCGTAGTTTCCGCAGGGGTGCCGGCCGGCAGCTCCTTCAAAATGCGCTGTAGTTCTTGGTCGAACAGCTGGCTGACGAACTCGGGAGTATGGGGCACTGCGGTGCCATTCTCGTCGACGATTTTCACCTTGTCGCGATGCTTGATGCGCTGCGCGATCATCAGGCGGTAAATCCGGTCCGTGGCGAGATCTTCCATGTAGCCGTCGAGGAGGCTTGCGCCGCGGCCGCTCAAGACGCCATTGCGATAGCGAATCACGGTACGCACCGCTGCGCGCGTGCCGGCGACAGTTTGCTTGCCGACGCCTTTGGGGAGCGGGCGCATGTCGACGTGCGTGTCGGGATTCTTGGGGCGTGCCGAAAGCTGATTCGGGAAAGGGAACTGATCCACGGCGATTTGATTCTGGTCGGGGTGCCCGGTCCATGCGCCGTCCATCAATGCCACGGCTTCGTTCTTTTTGTCTTGAGCGAGGACGGTGAGAGCCCGTTCGTTCAGTTCCTTGTCTTCGCGGCTGGGAAACAGAGCGGTCATGCCGCCTATGGCGAGCAGGCCGTGTTTGTGGCAAAGCTCGGGCATCAGCAGACGGAAATTCTGGAAGAACGCAACGTCGTGCGGAATCGTGTTGCGGTCGGGCAGAACCCACTCGGGATTTTCGAAATTGAAATGGATGAGGCTCGCCATGTAATCCCAGCGGCCCAGATTGAGCGCCAAGATGTGGTCGCGGAGATTGTAGGCGAATTCTTCCATCTGATATGCGAGAGGATGCGCTTCCACGAGCGCCATACATTTGATAGCGTCCTTAGCCCAGCCTCTTGCCTTCGCGATTGCCTGGAACAGGTCGCGCCACCAGAGGGCTTCTTCGGCGGATTCGGATTTCGGGATGTAGAAGGTGAGCGGGTGTTTTAGCTCGGAGGCGTCGAGTTGATAGGCGATCATCGCTACGTCGAAGAGCGACGCGGGAATGATTTCGTCTTTCAGCACGCCTGCTTGATGCAGATGCAGCCCGCGAGGACGAAGTGAAACGACGACACTGCTTGGTTGGATGGTGACGGTGCGGCCGCGCTTGCGGTCGTCGTAGGCCAAGTGGCCGCGGAGTGCAGACAGCATGTTGGCGATGCCCAACATCAGGTGCTGCCAGGAGTTGGCCATTGAGTCTTCGAGATCGAGCATCACGCCGGGCGCGCCGGAGTTAAGCATTTTCACGACGAGCTCGCCGTCGTCAGCGGGCCCGGTCATCTGGTTGCGTTGATCCTGGCACCAGGCTGGGAGTTCGATGCGCCAGTCTTCCTTGGTTGCGGCGGAAGGCGGCAGGTAATCCGGCAGGTGACCTCGCAGGGACGCTTCTAAGGCTTGATCGCGCTTTTCAATCAGCGTGCGTTGCCGGGGCGTAAATTGTTCATGGAGAGGGACCAGGAACTCGATGAATCCCTTCGGCAGATCCTTGGCGGGATCGAAGCCGGGAGGGGCCGAGTTCGTGGCCATGATGGGTTCGGGAGTTGGAGTGGTTTTTGAGCTCATGCTAGGGAGAGATGCCGATTTGCGTCCGGCGGATTCTTCCGCGGGTCAAGTAGGTTGAGCGAGCGGTTTTCAAGTTCACGACTCCCAAGTCGCGCCTCTGAGCGGCATTAGTACTCGGCAATCGAACCACCAATATGCCGGGGGTCGATTCGACCCAGCTTGCCTGCCCATCCCATTGAGGGACAAGCGCTTAGGCCGCGGGCGTTGACGCCAACGGCGAGGATAGGCGCAAGAATTGCGCCCGGTCTCTCCACCAGTTGCCGTAATTGTCGAAAAGATTGCCTTTACTGCGAAGGGTTTCTCCGCCCGGTTCGGTCTGCGAGGGCAGTAATGGTAATAGGTATTAGTACTGCATTTCGCGAACTCTGCGGTTGCAATCCCAGCAACCGTCGTTGTCGGAGTCGGTCAATAGCGCGAAGCCGTCTGATACGATGACTCTTCCATGCGAAAACCTTGGGTGATAGCGCATCGAGGGGCGTCGGGGCACGCTCCCGAGAACACGATGGCAGCCTTTGAGCGGGCGGCGGAATTAGGCGTGGTGTTCATTGAGACTGATCTTCACCTGACTCGGGATGCCCGGTTTGTGGCGATTCACGATGCGACGCTCGAGCGGACCACGAACGGTCGCGGGAAAGTGTCCGACTTCACCCTGGCGGAACTGCGGCGGCTCGACAACGGGCTCTGGTACGACCGGCAATACATGGGGCAGCGTTTGCCGACGCTCGAAGATATTCTCGAATTCGGGCGAACGCGGGATGTGGTGTTTTATCTCGAAGTGAAATATGAAGCGGCTTGGGGGATGCATCACGCGTTAGTGGGAGCGCTGCAGAAAGAGCAGGATGCGGCGCGCACGATCGTGA
>Ga0209525_1000003_pt1 | contig 124194 bp, 111 predicted proteins | sample JacPin_JW_Ref_O1_FD_187958 | JGI IMG/M metagenome (GOLD analysis project Ga0209525, IMG submission 187958) | Forest soil microbial communities from Algoma, Ontario, Canada - Jack Pine, Ontario site 1_JW_Ref_O1 (SPAdes) (version 2) | ecosystem: Environmental > Terrestrial > Soil > Boreal... | reverse complement strand
TGTCGATAAGCTCCGCGCTCACACCCAGGTCGGTGACGACCTACTCCGCGCCTATTACAACGCCCACATCGACCAGTACAAAGTCGAGAATCGCGTCCACGTCGAGCACATCCTCTTTAAGACCATCGGTAAAACCGACGCCGAAATCGCCGAAATCCGCCAGAAGGCCGAAGATGTCCAGAAACAGGCCAAGAAGGGCGCGAATTTTGAGGATCTGGCCAAGAAATATTCCGAAGACGACGCCACCAAGCCCAAAGGCGGCGACCTCGGCTGGATCGTCGAAGGTCAGACCGTACCTGAATTTCAGCAGGCTGCCTTTAACCAGCCCAAGGGCTCCATCTCAGATCTCGTCAAGACTCAGTACGGCTTCCACATCATCAAAGTTCTCGACCGCGAGACCGCCCACACCAAGACCTTCGAAGAAGTTCGCGACACGATTGTCCCGATCGTCTTGGATGAGAAGGTCCGCCAGGACGCAAACGACATCTCCAACCAAATGGCAGCCGCCGTTCGCCAGTCAAATCGCCAGCCGCTCGACGACGTAGCAAAAAAATTCAAGCTCGAGCTTGGCGACACCGCCCCCGCCTCCTACACCGAGCCCGTGGGCGACTTGGGCAATTCGCCCGACCTCCACCAGGTTCTTTTTCAGCTTCGCCCCGGCGAACTGAGCGCGCCCCTGCAGTCCGATAAGGGCTTCGTTATCCTCACTATCAAGGATGTCCAGCCGGGCCATCAAGGCACTCTCGCCGAAGTTCGCGACCGCGTCCTCTCCGATTACCAGCAGGAGCGGTCGGTCCAGCTTGCCCGTAGCAAAGCGGATGACTTGGCAAAGCGCATCGCAACCGGCGAACCATTCGATAAAGTCGCCAAGTCGCTCGGAATCGATCTGAAAACTCCGGAAGCCTTCGCGCGCACCGGTTCAATCCCTGATCTTGGCTCGGGTCATCAACTCGAAGCCGCCTTCGGCGTGCCCGTTGGCCAGGTCAGCACTCCCACGCAACTCGGAAGCGCATGGGTCGTCTACAAAATCGTCGCCCATCAACCCGTGCTCCCCGAAGAATTGGCAAAGCAGAAGGATCAGATTGAACAGCAACTCCTCCAAGCCAAGCAAGGCGCCGCTTTCGACGCCTTCCGCACCGCTCTCGAAGATCGCCTGAAGAAGGAAGGCAAGCTCACCATCAACAACGACGCCCTGAAGCGCCTCAGCAAGACCAGTTAGTGAGCGGCGCATCTTCACCCAGAATTGGCGTCGCTAAGCGTGTTCGTTAGCCCGACCGTAAAGCTCAAGCCTTCTTAAGTGCTTGATTATACAGGTCTTATAATTTAACAATCTCGCCCTTGCCTACCGAACACCCCTTTCGCTAGAATCTTCCCATCCGCAGAGCCTAACCTCGAAGCCAGCGAGGTGCGACCTGATCAGGATTCCCCGACCTGACTACTGCTCGGCAAAACTGAAACACAGGAGCGCGCTATGTCCGCCAAAAGGTCACGGGCTCATTCGGGTGCTTCGCTCGCCGTCAGGCGAGCAAGGCGAACGCGTCGGCAGCGAGTACCAGTATCGAGTGAAAGGCTGAGGGAGCGAATCTTGGCAAAAACCAGTTCGTCCGCAAACGAGTACCTCTGCGCCATCGAAAAGACCCAGAACGGCAAGTACAACGTCCGTGTCCGCGCGGCTTTCGGGCGCGGAGCCTGGTCGCTGCCGGTCTATTTCCTCGCGTCGTCGTTCAATGGCGCGATGAAGAAGCTCGAGGAATCCCTCCGCGTCCTCCAGAAGAACGAAGAGCGCCTCCGCTTCTGGAGCGTCGAGCATTCCGACGATCCAGCCATCGCCGGCGATCTCCTGCAGGAGTCCGGCCTGGGCTTCGACCGCCGCAAAGAGTACCCGCGCAAGTTCGCGGAAATCGAACTCCCCCGCGAACGCGCCGTCCCGGCCGCCGTCATCGCTCCGCTTCGCCGCACGCTGGCCGACTCGATCGCCCAAGAGCGCCCAGCATCCGCAGCGCTAGCCGGCGACTAAGCAGCAGCTTTACCACATCCTCGCGCAAACGCTATATCCTGATCAGTAGGGTCGGCTCTCAGAGCCGCCCGCGTCGGCACAGCCTCTCAGTAGCACAGGCTTGTGTTAACAAGACCGCCATCGCATCCAATGGCGCGACCCTGAGCGCACCCCAAGCTACAAGAGTCTCCGATGGGTCCGCGCGCTCATCCACTCCGCGTACGCTAAAGTATTCACAGTCGCCGCCTTCGCGCGCAGTTCTCTAAGGAACGCTCGCTCAGCCGCATGCTGTTTCGCCGGCGATTCCCCGCGCTTCACCTTCCGCGGCTCCAGACGAATCCCCACCTCAGCAGGCTGCACCCGCGTCTTCTGCTGAAGAAAATCCCCAAACGCCACCGCCTCAGTAACCTTGTACGCCGACTTCGAATTCTGATTCGTAGCCTTAATCCGTTCTCGCAGCGCAGCCAGCGCCTCCTCCACCTTTTCAGGCGAGAAGCGCGGCGGCCGCGCGCCAGCCACATCCTCGCCGGCAGTCGTCGTCACCCACTCATCATGATAAGGATTGATGTAGCCCTGCATCTGAATCACGGGCAGTATCTTCGCCGCGTCAGCGACGCTGATTTTCAGCGTCCCGGCGAAATCCTGCTTCGTCCAGCTCGATGTTCCCTTGGTGCCCCTCAAGAAGCTGAACACCGCCTCGATCGGCACCGCTGGAATCGCTCCCGAGCGCGAGCTCGATTTCTTCGCAGCAGGCTGCTTTGACGTTTTCTTCATTGGCTGGGCGCCGACCCGAACACTCGAAGTCTATTTTGAAGCCGCCAAAAAATCCCGAATCAACTCGTTCACGCGCGCCGGCTTCTCGTGCACCACCCAGTGCGTCGCATCAGGAATCCGCTCCACAGTCAATTTCGGCACGTACTGATCGAGCCCGCTCAAATTGCCGATCAATAAATAAGGATCCAACTCTCCCCAGATCACCAGCGTCGGCATTTTCACTTCAAACGACGCCATCGGATGCTTCGTCTTGAACGCGTCAAGCCAGCCACCGGCCGGCCCGCCGGTGCCCGGCGGCCCCAGTTTCGCCGCGCGATAGTAGTTCAACCCGCCCGTCAATGCGCCCGGTTGCGCCCACGCTTCCAAGTACACCTGCCGGTCGGCCTCGGAAAAATAGCCTTGCCGGATCCCGTCATCGAGAATCGTCTGCTGCAGCATCGCGAAATTGTTGGCCGAGAGCATCGCTTCCGCCTGCGGGCTGCGAAACACCACCATGTACTGGCTCGCCTCCCGCTGCTTCGGATTGTCGCGCAACTCGCGCTCGAAAATCTTCGGATGCGGCGCATTGACGATCACCAGCCGCTCCACAATCTCCGGGCACGCCATCGCCGTCGCCCACGCCACGATCCCGCCCCAGTCGTGGCCAACAAGAACGCACCCCGCAGGTCGCATATGCTGCCGAGCCGCCAAATACTCCACGAGCGCGCGCACGTCGCCCACCAGCTTCCCGATGTCATATTCCTCCACCGCCGCCGGTTTCGACGAAAGGTTGTACCCGCGCATATCCGGCGCCACCGCAATAAAATCCCGCCCGAATTCGTCAAGCTGCTTGCGCCACGCATACCAAAATTCCGGGAAGCCGTGCAGAAAAACGATAAGCTTCATCTCGCCTGCGTGCGCAGCGGGCACCTCATTTTCCTCGTTCATCGCCCGTGCAATCGCATAGTGAATTCGCACACCATTCACGTCAGCAAATTCATGCCCTGTCGTTTTAGCTCCAGCCGCTCCCTGCCTCGCCCCAGCTTCACTCATCGCATCTCCTCTTTTTGCCGTTGCCTTTCGTACCGCTGGCCTCCGGCCGGCGCCTTTGCTTCTGCCGTTGCTGTTTCCCTTGTAGCGCCGGCATCCTGCCGGCTCTTTTTCCGCCGCTTCTAGTGGCGCAGGCACTCTTGCCTGCGCTCCTTCGCGGCTGCCTTTGTTCTACCCAACCGCGACGCGAATGCGAATCTTATACCCCCCTTTTACCGCCGATTAGAAATATTTAAATCGCTGACCGGTCATGGGTTGCCGTATTTTTTAATCACGGAACGGTAGATTAACTCTGCGGCGCGTTCGGCATCCGTATCGCGCGACGGGAGCTGCGAGGCTGCGGTCGTCATATGGATTTTGTAGCGGACGCGGCCCTGGGCGTCTGGCTCCGACATCTCCTGATTCGGATAGCCCGGGTGCGGGTGCCATATGAGGCCGTCGGCGTCCGGCTTCGGTTTTTGAGGAGCGGCCGGTTGCGCGGGTGGCCCGGCGCAATCGGTGCGGTCAGACGGCGACCGGTCATTCGGATTCTGGCCGCGAACAACGTCTCGCGGCAGTGCTTGCGCGGGTGAACCAGCGCAAGCGGTGGCATTACTACGCGACCTTGTTTTTGAAGAGGCGGAAGCGGTGGCGGTCACGGTTCGACCGCGACGGTTTGAACTTAGCGGCACCACAGATTGCGCGGGTGAGCCTCTTGAAGGTCGGGATGAAGCTGCGTAAGCGGTGGTCTCTTCGAGACTTTCAGCGTCCGATTTATTTTTTGGGTCATTGTTGTCGTCGGGGTTGTCGTCGGGATCGTCATCGGTGCCATCGTGCGAGTCAAGGACATTCAAGGCTTGCGCGGGTGAATCAGCGCAAGCGGTAGTGTCGCTGCGCGACGTCGCTTTGGAAGATGTGGAACAAGCGGTGCTGTTGGGGGACGGTAATTTTGAAGAGGTGGAGACAGAGGCGAGGGCCTCTTCGAGCTCGTTTTCTGCGTCATCTTCTGATTGTTCGTCGGCGTCGGAGTCATCGTCGAGTTCGTCGTAGTCATCCGGCGTGACACTAACGGCTTGCGCGGGTGGCGCTGCGCAAAAGGTAGCATCGCTGCGCGACTTTATTTTTGGAGAGGAAGCGGTGGCATCGCTTCGCAATGCTTGATTTGAGTATTTGCGGATGACATTGAGGACATCGAGAGCGGTGACGCGCGCTTCGGGCGCGTTGTCTGCGTTTTCTTCTGCGTCGTCTTCTGGGTCTTCTTCTGACTCGTCGTCGGAGTCGATGTCGATGACATTGCAATCGACATTCGAAGTGCGGGTGGGCGGCTGCGGCGGATGGCCATCGTTGGAAGTGGAGAATTGGACCTGGGTGGGGATTTCGGTCCAGCGGCCGTGGCTGTCGATGCAGCTGTAGGCGCGCATGGCGCGAAGGATCGTATCGCCGGTGAAGGTTACGTCGTCGACGGATTCGACGAAAGCGTCGAGGGCGGAGTGCAGACGTTCGCGGCGCTGGAGGAGAAGGCCGGCGGCGCGGGCGTGGCGGTAGACGGTGCGGTAGTCGGCGAGTTTGTAGTCCTGAGAGAGCTTCCAGGAGGCGCGCCAATGGACGAACTCCTCTTCGATGGCTTCGCGTTCGGGGTGGTGGCAGATGATGCACCGGCGGCTGTGGCGTTCGAGAAGGAGCACTTGCAGCTGCTTTTGCAGCCGGCGTTGACGGTTGATTCGATTGGATTTCTTTTGCGACTTCTTTCTGTTGGTTCTTGGGCTGCTGGCTTTCACGGTCGTTTTCGAGGTCATGTTGGGTTGTCCTTTTTGGGATTCGCGGGCCCAGGACGCGGGCGCGGGTTGGTGAGGCGGGAGATCGTTCGATTTGTGTCGGGCGGCTGGCGCCGGCCGACTTTGGTTCAGTCGCCTCCTTGGCGCCTTTTTTCGAGCGACGCCAATCCTAGATGGATGGACGCTCTTGAATGCAACGAGGTTGTCTGGGTCCATAGTTGGAGGGCTACGTAGTTTTACGGTTAACTAACTTAGAATTGTTCTAGAACTACCGGTATCGCGGGGGGTTGAAGGTAAAAGAGTTACAGACGAAGATAGTACCGATTTGGGAAAAATCAAAATCGACGGTAAAGCCGAGCAAGGAGCATCCGGCCACCTCTAATAAATTCAAAGGGCAGAATACCCGACACCTTAACTCCAAATGCGGGTATTGCGCATGAATTCAGCGCGTGATAAGTGAGCAGCTACTTCTTATTACTCTGCCGGGAGCAACGGGTTGGGCTCCCGAGAGGTCAAAATAGAGTGCGATGGCACCTCAATTCACCAGCTATCTAGCCTATGCGGAAATCAATGGAGGCAAGCGATCAACCATTGAAGAGTTCGAGAAAGCCCTACAGGAAATGCCTCGCGACCAGATTCTTCGAGTCTGTGGCGTCCTCAATGCACTTACTGCGAATTGGAGTCGGAAATATGACGTCGAGGCCCAAACAAAACTTATTCGCACCTTATATCCTCCGGACATAGCTAATGGTGCAATTGCGACTGGAAGACCGATTTTCCATAGACATCAACTCCTATTCACAATTCAAGAAGCATGTCGCACGAGCAGACCTGCCGACCTACCGACAGGCCTTGATTTAATGCGTCAGATCGGAACGTTGTTGCTGATGGCAAGCGATCGGCTGGAAGCACCCATGCCAGACACTCCCGATCCCTTGGACAGGGTAGCGCGAGTTTTGCTCGGCTTGATACCAACGGTTGAAGCAAACAGAGTGAGCAGCTACCTGCTCACCATGGCTCGTTCGATTTTGATGCTCAACCGTTTTGTTGAACCCCTCAGGGGTCGGCCTTTATATTTCGACGTACGCGCCCTATTCGAAGAAGCCACTGCTATTTCACTAGATACCTATTTTGCCTTGCTCTGGGGATCGTTGTCGCGATTTGCGAGTCCTGACAGGATGAAAAACAGCAACAATCTTGCTGACTTCTTTATTCCTCCGACGTGGTTCAGCGCTACGAAGGTTCCAAAGGAACAGGTTGATCGCTTCTTCAGCGAGGTAGCGGCCACACCAGACGAGCTCGCTGAACGCATAGCAAAGGAAAAACCGACCTCAAACGATTTCGTCCTGCTTCGAGACAAGCCTTTGCTGAATGACACCTTGGGTTTCTTGCCGGTAGACTACGATTATCTCTCGGAAAAATTCTTCAGTGGACCATTTTGGAGAGTCAATTTCCATCTTCCACCTGACCAACGGGCCAATTTTCACTCCTTTTGGGGTGACGTATTCGAAGACTATATCAACTGGCTCTTGCAAATTTCATGCTCAGGAAAGACAAATCGGTTCTACAAAGACCCACGTTACGCTTCCAACCCAGACGAGCAGGTTTGCGACGGTATTATCATGTGTGATCGAACCGCGATACTCATCGAATATAAGGGCAATACATTTAGAAGTACAAGTAAGTACGGAGGGAAGGTAGAGGAACTCAAAAAGGAGCTTGAGGAAAAACTTGTCGTTGGCACGCCGGGCAGAAAGAAGGGAATCCTACAACTGGCCTCTTCCGTTGAAAGGCTCTGTCGAGCCAATAATCCCGATTCCATCGTAGGTGTGGACTTGTCTTTCGTAGGGACAATTTTCCCTCTTCTCGTCATTCGAGACGACATTGCTAATACGCTTGGGATGGGAACGTATCTCAACTCCCGATTCCAACAATTGAAGCCCAAGCGCTTGCTACGCAGCGTCTCGCCGCTGTTTTGCCTTTCGGCGAACGGCTTAGAACATCTGACTCCCTATCTCAGAGATGTGCCGTTAGATAGGATCCTTTCGAATTGGTACCGCCAGGATAAGAACCTAATGCTCCCTCTCTGGATGCAAGATAACAAGGCGCTAGACAATAAGGATGACCGGAAACCGGAAATAGTGATTTTAGCCCTCGAGTGGCTGAGGGATAGGAGTATGGACGTCCTGGGATTGGAACCCCTGGTGATGAGGAATGAATAGCTCTAAGCGGAGAGGGTGGGGACATTCATCGTCTTTGAGGGTAGGCCGCAGGCTGAAACGAACTGGTCGATAGTAAGAATCCTGGAGCTTTGGCTCGATTGTTTCACTCGACCTATCAAACGGGCGTCTTCGGTGACGAAACAATACGACGGACGCGAAAGATATAAAAGCTGCATTTCGTCATTAAAATCGTTCCAGTTCTCTTCAAATCGGTAGTTTGTCATGAGCACGTCCCGTAGAACGCTAACCGTGAGGGTCAAATTTGCGTCACACCTATAGCTCATCGTGTTGATTGCGTCCAAGGTTGGCTCGACGGGTATGCATTCCAGAAAACGTTTAGCGGCGTCACGTTTCCAGACACCTACCGGCGTCGTGCGTTTAAGCCGATCTCTTTCATTTTCCGAAAGTGCACTACCAGACATGCTCCGCGCCACCCTCCAACCTGGATTGATGCGGTCCAAGAACTGTTCTAAGAAACCTATGTAGCCTTTTCGACCTACTATGAAAAGGTTTTCTATCTTTTCCAAGTCCACAAAATTAGCCGTGCCGGAAATGAGATCACTCTCGAAATTTGGCCGCATCGCTGACCCTAACCATCGTTTGAGGTTCTCTCTCGATCGCTCGTGCCCAGGTGACCTAATTCCGAATAGCTCTTTCTCCACAAAGGCAATCGGATGTAACAGCACTTTTCTTCGGGAAAGTCGCGACGCCACTGTTAATGCCTTGAGCGAATGAGTAAGCCGATCCCGCTCGGCACGGCGCAGACCCAGAAACAATTCGAGCACCGTCACAAAGCTCAGCGGACAACCCTTGGCCGGAATACTTCGGTTGAGAAGAGGCCACAGGGCGTCGGACGGATGACGTTTCGAAAGATTCAGGATGGCGCTCGTATCGAAGACTGGCGTCAACCGCATTGCTGTATTTTACTTTTCATTTGGTCAGCCGGCTGTCGCATTTGTTTCAAAGCTTCAAAGGCAGGAACAAGGTCGCGACGGTAACCAAGAATCGGTGGCGCGTGCCGCGTTGGATTGGGGGCGCCGGCGGCATTTTCATTGACCGCCTGCAGGCGGATCTACGCTACTGAACGGCGCGAACGTTGACCATTTGGGTGCGAATGGTACTGAAGGCCCATTTCTGGCGTTGATGGCGGGTGCTAGATTGAAACACCCGTTGTCTGAGCTGATTTGGAGCCTATAAAGTGCCTGGATTGAGCGAGATTCAGGAACGTTTGGCGCCCGCGCTGGAGTGGCTGCGAAGGCATGCGGACACTTCGGGACGGTTGCGGCTGCGGACGAAATTTCTGCTTTCGCTGGTGCTGGTGATTGCGGCGCTGACGTTTTCAACTTTGCTGATCGTTGGGCGGGCGGCTGAAGAGCAGGTGCAGAAGGCGATCGAGCAGGACACGCGCAATTCCGTCCTCACTTTTGAGAACATGCGGGCGGAGCGGCAGTTGGAACTGGCGCGCAGTGCGGAGTTGATGTCGACGCTGCCGGCGATGAAGGCGCTGATGGCCGATCCTCAGGCCTCCGGGTTGGACGCGGCGTTTGAGGGGATCTGGCATTCGAAGAATTTCGACCTGCTGGCGCTGGCGGATTGGACTGGGAAGATTGTGGCGCTGCACACTTCGTCGGGCGGATTTCCGGTGAGCGCGGCGCAGGGAATGTTCGATCAGTCGCGAGGGGCGGGCGAGCAGGGAGCGTGGTGGTTCGGGCACGGACATCTTTATCAGGCGGCGATGAGGCCGATTGATTTGCGGGATCCGCCGACGCAGATGCATCTGGGGACGGTGATCGTTGGGCGCGAGATTGATTCGCAGGTGGCGCGCGAGGTGGGGCAGATCGCGCTGTGCCAGATTGCGTTTCGATATGGAAATGATCCGGTGGTTAGTTCGTTTTCGCCGCTGGATGAGCGGACCGTGACGGAGGGAATTTCACCGCGCGCGGCGTCTGGAAAATTCGAGATTGGCGACAAGCGATATCTCTTCAGTTCGGTGGATTTGACGCCTGCCTTGCATCCGAGTCTCACGCTTACCGTTTTCAAACCGTATGACGAGGCGTTCGCTTACATCAGCCAGCTGAATCAGCATCTGATTCTGCTGGGCGTGGCAGCCGTGGTGATTGGTGGAGTGATCGTCTTTTTGATTTCGAGCACGTTTACGCGGCCGCTGGAGCAGCTGGTGGGAGGCGTGCACGCACTGGAGGAAGGGAATTTTGGTTATCCGCTGGGGCCGGATACGGGCGATGAAGTGTCGCAGGTGACGGCGGCATTCGAGAGGATGCGTTCGACGCTGCGCACCAACGAAGAACAGAATCGGACGTTGAGCGAGCAACTGAGGCATTCGCAAAAGATGGAAGCGGTGGGAAGGCTGGCCGGCGGAGTGGCGCACGACTTCAATAATTTGCTCACGGTGATCAAGGGGCACAGCGATTTGCTGGAGCTGAAGCTGGGCAGCTTGAGTCCGGTGCAGCACAGCGTGATGCAGGTGAAGAAGGCAGCGGACCGGGCGACGGCGCTGACGCGGCAATTGTTGGCGTTCAGCCGCATGCAGGTGCTGCAGCCGCATGTGCTGGATTTGAATGCTGTGATCGCCGACGTGAATAAGATGATGCCGGTGCTGCTGGGCGAGGAGATTGAGTACAAATTTCTGCCGGGCGAGCGGCTGGCGCATATCAAGGCGGACCCGTCGCAGATCGAGCAGGTGCTGGTGAATCTGGCGGTGAATGCGCGCGATGCGATGAGCAAGAGTGGCAAGCTCACGGTGACCACGCAAAACGTGGTGCTCGACGAAAAATATGCGCGTGCGCATCCGCCCGTGATTGCGGGGAAGTACGTGCTGATCGTGGTGGGGGATACCGGGCATGGGATGGACGAGCAGACGAAGTCGAGAATATTCGAGCCATTTTTTACGACCAAGGAGCTGGGGAAGGGAACCGGGCTCGGTCTTTCAACGGTGTATGGAATCGTGAAGCAGAGCGGCGGATATATCTGGGTGGACAGCGCGGTGAATCAGGGGACGCGCTTCGAGATTTTTCTGCCGCAGACGACGGAGGCGGTTTCGCCGAGCGAGCAGAAAGAGGCGTTCCGGCAAATGAATCGCGGAGTTGGGACAGTGCTGCTGGCGGAAGATGAAGAGGCGGTGCGTGAGTTGGCCTGCGAATTTCTCAGCGCGAGCGGATATGAAGTGATTGTTGCGAAGGATGGAATTGAGGCGCTGGAGCTGGCCGAGCAGCAGAAGAAATCGATCGACGTGTTGGTGACGGATGTGGTGATGCCGCGGATGCGGGGAACCGAACTCGCGATGCGATTGAGGCGGGGACACCCGGATATTCAGGTGGTTTACATGTCCGGGTATTTGGAGCACAACTCAGACGATGCTTTTCTGGCGGGCGCGGAGTTGCTGCAAAAGCCGTTCTCGCGGGATTCGTTGCTGCAGAAACTTTACGCCGTGCTTGCGCGCGATGCCGTGCCGACCGGCCGCTTGAATTAACGCGTAATTCTAGCGCGGAGTGCCGAGGTCGTCGGATCGCCCGGCCTTCAGGCGGGGCCACTGGGCGATGGGGCGTCCGTCGGTCCGCAGCGTGTCCATGATGTCCCCTTGGGAAGACCAGATATCTTTGAGGCTCCGTCCGTGGATCAGAAAATACATCGCCACTAACGTGAGCATCGTACCGTTGAGAACCAACATCAGCGGCGCTGAGCCGATTCGCGTGGCTAGCCATCCGCTCGTAAGACCACCGAGGGGTGAGCCGCCCAAGAACGCGACCAAATAAATGGAAACCACTCTTCCGCGAAACTCCGGCGGCGCAAGGAGTTGAGCCAGGGAAGTGGTGAGCGAAGAACACATCACGAAGAGCGCGCCGCCGGTGAACAGCATCAATGCAGACAGGTAGATCCTCCGCGATAGCCCGAAGCCAAAAATGGTCATTCCGAACAGCGTGAGCAAGATCAGCAGTATGCGTCCCATGTGCTTGTTCTCGCCCAGCCATGCAACGATGAGCGCGCCGATGACTGCGCCCGCGCCGGAGAACGTCATAAGCTGTGTATAGAAGGCGACGTCCCGGTGAAATACGTCTCTGGTGATGATGGGAAGGAACGTAAGCAGCGGGGCGCCGAGAAACGCAATAAAGAATCCAAGGCCCATTACGGTCATGAAATTCGACGAGCCCTGGACGAAGCGCAGGCCATACCTCAACTGAGCTACCACGCTTTCGGTGGCCCTGGGAGGCACGCGCACGTCCCGCAGCGCCAGGACCGCTGCGATCACAAACAAGAAAGAAATGGCGTTCAAAGCGAAGCACGCGACAGTGCCAAACGCCGCGAGGGCCGCGCCGGCGAAGATGGGGCCAATAACCTGCGCGAGGTTGAACTGAATGGAATTGAGCGCGATCGCGTTGGGGAGATGTTTCTTGGCAACGAGCGTGGGGATGAGCGACTGATACGCGGGGCCGCCAAACGCCCGCGCGCAGCCCGCGATGAACGAGAGCGCGAGTACGTGCGCGACGTGGATGCGCCTCGTGTAAATCAGAATTGCCAGCACCAGCGCCACCAGCATCTGGATGATTTGCGACATCAGGATCATGTGACGCCGGTCGCGTCGGTCTGCGAACACGCCGCCAAGCATGGTGAAGAGAAGAAGAGGCGACTCGCCGAGAAAGCTATCCAACCCCAGAAAGAATGCCGATGCGGGTCCCGTCATCGCGACGATCAGCCATGCCTGCGCCACCTTTTGCATCCACGTGCCAACGCTGGACGTAAGGGCGCCCATCCATAGGAGGCGGAAGTTGCGGTGGGTCAGAGCTATTGCGATGCGACCGGGAGCGGATCGGATAGCGTCGAGCAGGTCAGCAATCCGTTTAGAGCCCGAACGCTGAGGTGTTTGCAAATCCAGCATCGCGCTTGCGCGGCGGCCCCATCCCAACAAGTTGGACGCTCTTTTAAGTGGTGAAACCTTCGCGATGAAGTGGCTTCTCATCCGTTCTCCCCGCTTCCGCCATTCTCGACAGTTCAATAATGTTTCGTCAAATGAATTACAACTCTCTCTGTGATAACATTCGATTATGGATGTTGAATTCTCTGAGCTTCATGCATTTGTGGTTCTGGCCAGAGAACTCCACTTTCGCAAGGCATCCGAACGCTTGTTCCTATCCCAGCCGGCACTCAGCAAGAAGATTCAAAGACTGGAGGAGAAGGTACAAGGAGCGCTCTTTGTGCGCTCGCGCCGGAAAGTGGCACTGACGGATGCGGGCAGAAGCTTCCTTCCGAAGGCCGCAAAATTGTTGCAGGACGCCGAGGATGCTTTGCGCGAAACACGAGCGGCCACCGAAGGTCGTGTGGGCACGCTGCGGATCGGTTTCGGGATTGCTTCGGTGTCTGAAATCCTTCCGCGCACTATTCTGCGTTTCCGCAAGCTTTACCCCGAGGTGGAACTTCAAATGCGGGAATTGCCCTCTCCTTCACAGGTCACGTCTCTCATTGAGGGCCGGCTGGATGCGGGGATTCTGCGGTTGCCGGTGTCAAACCCCAAGCTGATCAGCGTGCCGCTATTTTCCGAGCACCTCGTCTTGGCGATCCCGGCGAATGCGCCCGATCGGCTCAAAAAAGGCATCGGTGGATACCGTAACAGCGGTTTTATCTTCGTGTCTCCCTCGGTCTCTGAGACGTTTCACGATCGTGTGTTAAGCCTTTGCCTCAAGGCGGGATTCACTCCCCGGGTGGTTCAGGAAGCAAACGAAATCTTGACCATCCTGCACCTCGTTCGGGCTGGCGTGGGGGTTTCTTTGGTCCCGAGGTCCGCCCTGCGCCTGAAAGTGCCGGGGGTGCGGTTTCATGAACTGGGTTGGAAGGAACCGTTGTGGCGCATCGGCATCGCGTGGAATCGGAACTCGGAGAAACTTACGGTGATCTCTCGTCTACTCAAAGTGGTGCAGGGCGTCGTCGGCGACGAAAAGGTTTAGCGATGGTAGGTGGACGCCGGGGACGGCAGGCCTCAGGTCAATTCCGGCCGAGGCCGGCTGGAATGGGACCTGGGCTACAGGATTGGTCAGATGCCGTGCCAGTGGTGAGCTAAAAAGACTGGGCTCGGATCTGCGCAGTGATGGGGTGAACGTCCGCTTTGAACCATTTTTCTTTGATCTGGATGCGAAGTTTCACCGCGGATTGATCCGGGCCCGGTGCGGCGGCTGCAAGAGAATTGGGCGCGCTCCTGACGGGATCGAGAATTACGGTCCCCTGAGATTTTCCGATGGCGTACTTGATTTTAAATCCGTCGGCAGGGTTGCCGGATTCCTCCACGATTTGACATTTCAGGGCGGTTAGTCTGGAAGTGACATCGTCGCGCAAAGCCTGCATCAATGCCACCCAGTCTCAGGTTTTGATTACGAGGGTGGGCTCGAAGTCTGCCTGGTGAGTAGCAAATTCCCGCTCGGCACCGCTGCTGGAGCCGACGGACTGCTCGGAAAATGGAGCGGCTTTGAACTGGTCAATTACCTTCGCGGGCGTATACGTTTTTAGAAAAGTGCTTTCGTTATCAGGGGTAGGGGAGACAAGCGGATGATGATCGACGGCAAACCAGATCAAACAGGCAAGAAAAAGAAGAACCAGCGAGACGCGGGGTAGAGTCATATATCACCTTAATATGCGGTGGTTGTTGTTCGAAATCCCTCGCAATCGAAAAGGGCCTGTTGCTTACGGGCGACAGTATAACACCGACTGGTCTTGGCAAGGACGGCATGCGAGCTTCCGAAGCACGACGAAGTGAGGTCTAATGCTTGATTTTTTCCGTGCCCTTAGGCCAGCGGGGTTTGAAAGCGGAGTCGGGGATGTTCGGATTGCGGACCATTTTGGAGTAGTGGACGATCATGTAGTCGCCCGAACCGGCTTCGAACAATTGCTGCTGCACGGGGAGCCAGCTCGATTGGTCGAACCAGATCTGGATCTTCGAAAATTGCTTGAGGACATCTTCGGATTTAGGAGCGAGCTCGAGTTCCACCGTCTTTCGATCATCTATGGGATTCTCGCCGACGAGCGTGATTCCGTAGCCTCTGCGCAGTTCTTTTCCTCCCGTGCCGAATCCGAGGAGAAGGAACTGGTCTACCAAACCTCGATTTTTGCCGAGGTTGAATTCTTCGACGCGTTTGAGCCCTGGCTCGTAGATAAAAAGGTTGTCGCCGCTGCGGAGGATGGTGCGCGGGTCGGGAGTTTTCAAATCGAGAAGCATTCGTTCGCCGCGGACGAGAATTGAGCCAGCTTCCGTTGAGCGGTCGTTTACGACCACGGTGACCTTTGTGCGTTCGACATCGGCGGAAAGGCCGTGGAAGTTTTTAGCCGAGTCGTCCAAGTGCGCCAAAACGTTGTCGAGTGTGAGCGAACCATGATTCTGGGAGGAATAGGCAGCAGAGAGAGCGAATGAGAGTCCAAAAATTGCCGCAAAAATGAATAATAGCGATACAAAACGCCTAACGATCAAAGAATCCCCCGCCGATGTGGATGGCCCATGAAGAAATCGCGACATCATAGCATAGGGAATGAGATGCGCCGCAGGCACGCTGGGTTCCAGCTGTTGCTGATGGGGAAGGTTAGCGGTGACCAGTCAGCGAAGGCAAGAGAGCCGGCAGGATGCCGGCGCTACAAGGGAAACAGCGAAGAACGAACGCCCTCGGCAAAACTCAGGGATGCACCGTCACGTCGTAGTAAAGGACGGGACCGTCACCGGAGCGAACCGGATCGATTCGCTGTACCTGGAAGGTGTGGCCTTTCAGATCGTCCACAGTGCGACCTAGGATGTCGTGCGTTTCGCGTTCGAGTTCAGGCGTGGGATGCGCGGCGCGCTTTTCGGCGGGAAGAGCATGCGCGTCGAGCCGGTAGGTGCGCGTTTGGCTTTCGGTGTCTTCTTGAACGAGTTGAATATCGGACGCGAGGAGAGAGGTGGCCTGCGATCGATCGTGAAACCATCGGCGCGGCGAGAGCAGGACGAAAATGACGATCAGGATAACCATCACGTCGTAGGGCCAGCTGCCGCGCTCATACGACCAGAAAATTGTATTGACGAAGCCACGCCAGAACTTTTGCATGCTAGTGAACGGTGGCGCCGTCCACGACGAGCCCGTCGCGCATGTGGAGGACGCGATGGCCGTAGGCGGCGGCCTCGGGATTGTGGGTGATCATCACGATGGTCTGGCCGAGGTCTTTGTTCAGCGAGGCAAGCAGATTGAGAACCGCCTCCGAGCTCTTGGTATCCAGATTTCCGGTGGGCTCATCCGCCAGAACAATCTTTGGCTCACAGACAATTGCGCGCGCGATCGCGACGCGCTGTTGTTCGCCGCCAGACATTTCCGATGGCTTGTGCTTCAAGCGTGAGGTGATTCCGAGTAGGTCGGCAACAACTTCGAAGCGATGCGGATCGAAGCCGTCAGCACGAATGTGCTGGGCGAGGACGATGTTGTGGTAGGCGTCGAGCGTGGGCAAAAGGTTGAAACGCTGAAAAACGAAGCCAACTTTGTGGCGGCGAAGCATCGTGCGCGCAGCGTCGGTCATTGTTGTGAGATCGTTGCCGTCGAGAAGGACTTTCCCGCGCGTGGCCTGCGCCAGACCGCCAATCACGTGGAGCATTGTGGATTTTCCGCAACCGGAGGGGCCCATGATGGAGACAAATTCTCCGGGAAGAATCTGGATGTCGACGCCCCGCAGGGCAGGCACGTCCACCTTGCCCGTGCGATAAATCTTCCACAAGTTTTCGGTCTTAAGTATCGGCTCCAACTACCAGGCCCCCGTGCGAACGTCGATAAAATATGCTGTGATTCGATTCTAGACGCGATTCATCCGTCTGACCAGCGCACATCTGAGCGCGAGCTTTATTCGTAGGATAGCGCTTCCACCGGATCTTTGCGGCTCGCCATCCAGGCGGGATAGGAGGCGCCGAGCAGTCCGCCGAGAATCGCAATCAAACCCGCGCGCGCGATCCAGCCCGGAGTGATGAGAATTGTGAGGCTGGGGAACAGGCGAATGAATATGGCGCGCATCAGGTAGCTGAGGCCCACGCCTCCGATGACCCCCGCGATGCAGAGCAGAGTGGTTTCGCTCAGGACGATTTGAACGATGTAGGCCTTGGACGCTCCGAGCGATTTCAGCACACCGATTTCGCGGGTGCGCTCGATGATGGTGGTGTACATGGAGAGAAAAATCACGAGAAAACCGATGGCGACAGCGATGCCGATCATCACGTTGATAAAAGCGCCGAGGCCGGGCAGATTCGACGAAGTCATCAGGGTGAGGAAATCCTTGAGAGGCCGGACTTCATATTTCGGCAGCAGTTCGCGAATTTCGTCGGCGACAGCGGGAGTGTGGTCCGGGCGGTCACACTTCACGTAGAAGATGGACGCTTTGTCGCGGGCGCCGGCCATCTCCTGCAATGTGGGCATGAGAACAAAGAGGCGGGCGCCCTTGCCGTGCTCAACGATGCCCGCGACGTGAAAATCGTGTTCGAGAATGTGGAGCTTCTGATCGACTTTCACTTTCTTGGAGCGGGAATAGACGTCGTCGATCAGGATGTCGTTGGGGTCCTGCAAGTCGTGACCGGAATGAAAAACGAAGCCGCCGGAAACCGCCCGGAAAGACTCGGGATCGATTCCATATACGATGTCGAGGCCGTTTACTGAATTGAATTGAACGAGCACCGGCGCCACGGCCTGCACGTATTCGAGTTGGTGCAATTTGTCGCCGATGGTGATTGGCATCGGCGCCCCACCGAACGCCATAAAAACGGACGCGGAAGGAGGCTGAACCATGATATCGGCGCCGACGCCTTCGGTACGCTTGGCGGATTCGAGGAGCAAGCCGCTGGTGAGCCCGACGACGATGATGACGAGGGTGACTTCGACGGCGACCGCTAGCACGGTGATGAAGGTGCGGAGAGGCCGGTGCAGCACGTTCTGCGAAATCATGTAGCCGATCAGGGCTGAGACTCCTTGGACTCCTCGCCGACACGGATCAATTCGGTGCCAGGCGGCTGAGGAAGTATAAAGCGATCCGGGGCAATCGGCTCATTGAAGGTGGCCTTTACGACCGAAATCTGCAATTGATAGTCGTCGCCGGGGCGGGCGACGTCGATCTGCCGGGGATAGTGAAGCTCGCCGAACGCGTCCCAGTTGCCGTAACGATCATCGGAAGAAAGCACGCCGCCGGGAGCGTACGTTTCGATCCGGGAGACATCCAGGTCGGCGCGATTGAACCAGATTTTTTGCGCGATTTCGAACTCGTCGGCTGGAGATTGATTCGAGTTCGAAGCATCGGTGTTCGAGGGTGACGCGCGGCGCAGTACGGTGAGTACGTAGAATCGCGCCTGGGTTTCGTTTGCCTGTTCGAAAAGAACGGGGGCTCGCTCGGAAACCGGAGCCCAGAGGAGCGCGTCTACCAGATGCTGCGGCCGAAGGTTTTCGATCGGCTTTTTTGACGGGCGTTGCAGGTTGGTGGGGCCCACGATGAAGTCATTTTTCGACGGGATAAATACGTGAAACTCTTCGCCGTTGCTGACCATGTCGAAGATGTTCTTGCCCACCACGGGGGCCTGCCCTATCACACGGATATTCGCGGGTTTTGAAGCCAGCGTGAAGCCGTTCACTTCATGGTATTGCTCGATGACGCCGGAATAGTTCGAGCCGCCGGTAAGTTTCATTTTCACGGAGAGGTTCACGGAACGAATTGAGTCGGCCTGGCGGTTATATTTATCGAGGAGCTGGGCTTTCGCGGCGGTTTGTAATGCGGCCGGCACCTGGGAGGGCTTGACGACGGTCTTGTGGCTTACCGAGCAGCCTGAAACGAGAAGCCAAGCGGTAGCGGTGAGCGCAACAGAGGCCATGGAAGGTAGAATCGCTCGATGACTTTGCGCCGCTTGAATTGGCCGCTCTTCGAACAGAGACTTACCCTCCGTACACAGCAAATATTCGAGGGTACCAGCCGCTCGGAAGCGAGTCAACGAACGGCCTGAGCAGGGCAGTCGAGATGCCTACAATCGGCCTAACGAAGCGGTTAACAAGATGGGATACAATTCTGATCTGATAGTGTTTCGGGCCTAAACTTCCTTTAAGACCGAGGTGCAATGGGCAAGTCTGAAACACCAAGCACGCCACCGGGCGGCCTGGGAGTTTATCCGCAAACCATTGAAGCGACCGCCTCGGTTGCTGTTGCTTCCCAGCGGCGTCCATTCCTAAAAAAGATCCTGTCGGCGCTACGACTCTTCGCAATCAATTTCGCAATTTTCGCGGTTCTCACCGAATTGGCGTCTCTGATTTACATCAATGTGACGAAGTGGCCCGGAAGCAAGCCCAGTTATCACGTGGAATACAACGAGTTTTGGGTGGATAACAACCCTTCGTTCGGGATGTGGCACCGGGCGAACGGCCATTTCATTCATAAGTCAGGCTGTTACAGCGTCGCCTACGATACGAACAGCTACGGAGCGCGCGATGTGGAGCGAAGCGTGCATTCTTCGGCTCCTCGAACAGTCGTCCTTGGAGATTCGATGATCGAGGGCGTTGGGCAGCCAGCAGATAAGCGATTGACGAATATCCTTGAGAAGGACACGGGCCGCGAATACCTCAACTTCGGAAGCGGAAGCTTTGGGCCATTGCAATATGCGCTTAGCTACAAGACGCTGGCTTCGAAATTCGACCACGATTTGGTGCTGGTAGGCTTCGTACCGGACAATGATTTTCACGACATGGATATTGCCTACTGGAAGGCACACGGACGAAACGGCGAGTATCGACCATTCTACGCGGATGATCTCTCTGTTTTTTACACAGGTCATTTCGACCCGAATGCCGGAGAAAGTTTTTCGGATCACGCCAAGGCAATCCTGCGAGCCTATCTCGCCTCCTATCACATAGGCCTCTTCGTTAATTCGCGGTTGTATTGGTGGCAGCTCAGTCCTTATTCGGGGTACCACGATTACAACAGTACGGATATTGCGCGCCTCGAAAAGGCGCTCGACGACATCAAGTCTACTGCCGACGCACGCGGCGCGAAGATGGCCGTGGTCCTAATACCGCACGCCATCGATTTCCAGCGCGTGCACAACACGGGGACGAACCCGTTGGGCCCGCTGGTTGAAAAATGGGGAGAACAACGCAATGTTCCAGTGAAGGACTTGCTGCCCGAAATGGATGCGATGTCGGGCGGCAATTTTCTCGCATATTCGCTATGCGATGGTCACTGGTCGGAGAGAGGCGGGGCTGTTGCCGCACAAATTCTAGAGCCGTGGATCCAGCAGATCTATTCCAATAAGACGGCGCAAACGGCAGACGCGAAGCCTCCAGCAAAAGCCGGAGGCAAGCCAACTACGAACAATTAATCCAAGATTTTTGATCCTGCAGAGGATTTCGAGCATTCCACCGCAAGGCTGCAGCATCCAAGAAGGTGTATTCTCGTGGTACGTAGGGCCGGCCCTGCATCAACTTCACGTTTGAGGAGATCCCCTATGTCTTACAGCAAGCTTGTACTCGTTTTCCTTTCGGCGTTGCTCTGCTCTACGGTGGCATTTGGGCAAGGGGCGCCGAAATCAGCACACGCGGATATCGTCAACGCACAGGGGCAGAACATCGGCAGTGCCAAGGTAGTGCCCGCGAAAAAAGGCGTTAAAATTGAAGTGAACGTTTCGCAACTGCCGCCAGGCGAACACGGAATTCATGTTCACGCAGTGGGGAAGTGCGACGGACCAGCTTTCACGACCGCAGGCGGACACTTGAACCCGGACACGAAGAAACACGGCAAAGATAATCCGGACGGGCCGCACGCCGGTGATCTTTTGATGATTGAAGTAAAAGCCGACGGGACGGGAAAAGCGACACTGCTCGACACGATGGTGACTCTGGGCGACGGCCCGAATTCAGTTTTCCATGAGGGCGGAACTTCAATCGTGATCCACGAAAAAGAGGATGATTACAAGACCGACCCCGCAGGAAATTCCGGCGCCCGCATTGCCTGCGGCGTTATTCAGAAATAGGCGGCTCGGCCGAGCGATCCATGCGGGGCGGGCGATCGTCCCCGAGCGAGACGAGAAGGCGGCGAAGCTTGGAGCGATCTTCGAGATTCATGCCGACCATTTCGAAGCCGGCTTGATGGGAACGCACGAACCGAACCACAGCGCGCATGCTGATGGAGCGGAGGCCAGCGGGAATCTTCAGGGTCGCTTCTGTGCCGACGGGTATCTGTATATCGCCGCTGAGGAGGCCGCCTTCGAGGCTCAGCACGCTGATGGCGGATGAATATTTTCCGCGAGCTGAAGTAATCACAGCGGGCACGTTGCGCGGCAACCGCACGCGGCGGTAACGGCGGTGGCGCACGAAATCACGTTCGGGGATGGCGTCTAGCGGCGCGAGAGCCATCACCGACGCGTCCAACCCGCACTGCGGCAGGAAAGCCTGCATCCAGGCAGGGTCGAGTTTCATGAGAGCTTGCGCTGCGGCCATGCGAATCTCTTCCGGATAGACCCAGCCGAAGGTTTTGCGGGCTTCGACGAAATGCCGCAGGTGACCCGCAGCAGCGGGCGCGCGCATGCGGCCCAGCGCTTCGATTGCCTTCACGCGGAGGTAGTCGGAATTCTCGGGCAGAAGATCTCCTTCCGCCAGTCTCAGAAGCTTTGAAGCAGTTGCCGGATCGCCGCACATTCCGATTTCGTCGAGCGCCAGAGGCAAAATCACGGGATCGATCAGTTCGATACAGTTTGCAAGAACCTGCCCGCGCTCGGGTGCCCCTGCTGTGGAAAGCTGCCGCACCACAGCGTCGTGGAAGCTGCGCTGGCCTTCCTTCAAGCGCACGGGAAGGACTTCGTCAACCGCGAAAACATCGAGGCGGCTAAGTAATCCGACGGCGGCGGCTGCTTTCGGGAATGGCTCGTTCTTTAGAGTTTCTCTGAGATGGCGCGCGCACGGAGCGCCGACAGACTTCGCGAGGTCAACGATTGCTTCGCGCTCGGTGCGACGCGCGCAGCGCGAGAGTCGAACGCCCAATTGCTCAGCTGACGCCTGCGGAATGCGCATCAGCACGCCGATGAGGCCCTCGGGCATCGTCTCGGCGGTGAGCGCTTCTTCGATGAAGTCAGCGACCCGATTCTCGACACCCAGCCGCGGCCGCAGACTCGCCACCCAGCTTGGTTTCGAATTCTCGAGTTCGGCGATCGAATCGAGCGCCTGCTGCATCGCGCGATAGTAACGGCGCGCGGCGGATTCCTGGCTGAGACGGACGAAAGCAGCGCTGAGCAGTGTTTGCAGCTCAACGTCTCTCTCCTCCGCCATCTGCTGGCCAATTTGCACCAGAGCATCTTGCAGCCGCTGGCTCGCTGCTTTGCTGTAAAGCTCGGCGAGTTGACCAAGGCCGATGGCGGCTTTCTTGCGGGCCTCGGCGTCCTTGTTGCGAACGCACGAAGCGTATTGAAGCAAGATATCGCCGGCGGCGTCCGATTCACCGCGGCCAAGCAATTCTTCCACGTACTGCTGAACGTTGCGCGGCGGAATGCACCAGGCCTCTCCAGACATCAGCACCTGGCGTTTGCCGGATTCCGGAACAGCTGCCCAGAACTGGCGATCGAGCACGTCGGCATGCGATTCGAGATTCACGCCGGCGTTCGCCAATTTTTCTTCGCGCGCTTTCAGAAGTTTGCGTAGAGTCCCAAGCTCGTGGCCCATGCGGTCGAGCATCTGTCGCACCGCATTCACGCGCACTTCGCCGCGCTGGAAGCGATCGAGCGCGAATTTGATGGCGAGGTCTTCCGCGAGGCGCAGCAACGTGGCCTCGTCCATTTTCGCGGATGGGGAAGTAGCTGCGACGCCGGCAAGCGCCTGGCGCAGCGTGATCTGCGCGTTGGGAGGCAGGGCCGACATGCGCTGCTTCCAGATGTCTGGATTTTGCTGGGGAGTTTTCGCGTGTTGTGCCTCGCCGAATTGCACGAGCAGCCGCAGCAGGCTTTGCAGATCGGCTTCTTCAAGCTTGGAAATCGCAGCCTGATTCGCAATTGGAGCTCCGGAGACATAGCTTCCTCCGAGCACTCCGCCAGTGCCGGTGCCTGGTCCGCCGGGAACCGCTCCGGCGCCAACTGCTGAACCGACTCCGCCGCCAATGCCGCCGCCAGTTCCTGTACCACCAACCCCTGGGCCGACCGCCCCCGCACCGCCAACAGCTGTGCCGCCAGCACCTGCGCCGCCCGATCCTGCTGCGTGTGTCCCTTCACCTGATCCCGCTGCATACGGACCGCCCGCTCCCGCACCGCTGCCCGCAGCTGCACCTCCCGAACCTGACGCGTACGGTCCTCCGGCTCCGATGCCGCTGTCTGATGCAGCTTCTCCTGATCCTGAAGGGTATGGGCCGCCTCCCGTACCGCTTCCCGCAGTTGCATCTCCCGAACCTGCGGCGTACGGTCCTCCGGTTCCGGTTCCGCTGCCAGCAGCTGCGCCGCCCGATCCTGCTGCGTACGAGCCGCCGGTTCCGGCGCCGCTGCCTGGTGCAGCTTCTCCCGATCCCGAAGGGTATGGGCCGCCGCCTCCCGCACCACTTCCTGACGGCGCACCTCCACCCGTTCCTAATCCGGGACCTAATCCAATTCCTGGCCCTCCCGTTTCTGGTCCGCCGGGGCCTCCGTGAGATCCTTCCGCAGCCGCGATCAGCTGAATCATTTTCTGCGGACTGCTAAGCCAGTCTGTAACCATGCCCGCATCACCGCCCAAAGTTTTCACGGTGAGTTGAGCCGCAACGCGCCCTTCCGAATACGCAGCATCTTCCGGCACGAATCGAATCTCATTGAGTCGGATTCCAGAACGGCTGCCGAGATTTGCCTCGAGGCGCTGAGCAAGCGTAGAGCTCTTGACCGCGGACTCCATAAACGAGCGAACGAAGGCAAGAAGATCTTCGCGCGTCACTTGGGGACTGAAAGAGATGCTCGCTACGTTTGCGTCCGTAAGCAAATCGGCAAATTTGCGTTCGGCGGGAGTAGACTCAAGCGGCACTCCATCGAGCAGCAGCTGCGATCCGGAGGCGCCGAGCAGAAGCCCTCTTTCGCCCGCCGCTAATACGGCAGCATCAAGTTCCTTCCAAGCTGAGTTGAATTGCTCGGCCGAGCGCGTATGTTCTAAGCCATAGAGGCGGGAGTACTTAAGCAGCACATTCAGGCTGCGAACAAACGTCCGGGCATTTTGGAGCGTCGAGTCCGACACGGTTAACTCACGCGACAGCGGGGCCATCTGTTTGGTCTCTAGAATTAGTGTACTAGAACGAACGATTAGGGAAATGGTACAGACGTACCAAGGTGCCAGACTAGAAACCTGGCCCTCGGACTCACCTTCGACAGGTTTTCGCCGTCAGGCCGGGAGGCGAACGTCTACTTCGAGGCCTTCGAGCATTGGACGAACGCGCCGGATCACTTCGCTGGCCCAGAGTTTTTCGCTGAGTAAAACGAGGGAGCCATCTTCGAAATTGCAGACGGCGCAGAAAAAGTATTTCGTGAAAGTCTTGTGATAACCGTCAACGCCGCGACGCGCCAGTTCGCCTTCCACTTCAGGGTCGCCCGCTGAGACAAGGTCGCCGGCGCGAGCGCCGAACGTCTCGCTTTGAAAGCGATCGAGCAGGGGCTCCAGCACGTTTAACTCAGGCGCGGGAATCACCAGAGAGCGATGACTGGCTTCGCGGAAACCGATCTCGTGGCGCTGGCAATAATCCTTTACGCGATCGAGGTGGCTGAAAAAATCGAGCGCCCACGGCGTGGTTGCCGCGGCAGCGGTGAGGACGCGGCTCCAAATTTTGGCGGCGTCCGGGCCGCGAACAGGTTCGCGATTTTCGTCTGCTTCCACCAATTCGAGACCAACCGCGCGTACATCGGAGCCGAGGTCGAGCGGTTCAACGTCGAGCAGGTAACGCAACCTACGCCTCTTCTTCCGGCGTTTGAGGGAATCTTGATCGAAAATCCGGCGATTGCTTGCGGACTTCGAGCCAATCGAAAAACGCGTCGGGAGTATTGAGCCAAATCCCGAACCACTGCGCGATCTCTTCCTTCTCGGCGCGTTTCGCCGCATCCACCTTGTGATTGCGGGCGATCATCTCCGCGCGGCGGCGTCCCAGTCGTGCTACTTCGCGAACTCGCTCGGCGGCGGCGCTTTCCTCTTCGGCTAGAAATTTTCGCAACAGCTCATCGAGCCGCACGAGGCACATTTCGGCTTCGTCGAGTGTGGAAAAGTGAAGAAGATCGCTGAACTCCTCTTCGTACTGACCTTCGGTATCCGATTTTGTGGACATCACCACGCGCATGCCTGCTTCCTCGAGCACGCTGACGATGTATTCCACCGAGGTTTTTCCGTGCGCGCCGAGATTGGCGATCAGCTTGCGGCGAATCTGCTCGATTTCGGCGGGCGTGTAACGTGGCTTCGCCAGTTCGCGTGCCACTTCGAGAATCAGCGCTTTCTTGGTGCGCGATTCGCCTGCGTCCGCCGCATGTGACTTGGCTGGGCTCACAAGCCGCCTCGATGACCGGGATTTTTAGGAGCGGGGTCCGCGGCTGCGTCGCCTCTCAATAGCTGGCGGTAGCGGGCCACGTTGCGATTGTGCTCGGCGAGCGTCTTGCTGAAAAAGTGGCCGCCTTGATCGTTGGCCACGAAGTAAAGGTAATCCGTTGAAGCGGGATTCAGGGCCGCGCGGATCGAAGCTTCGCCAGGATTTGCAATGGGACCCGGAGGCAGGCCCTTATGCGCATACGTGTTGTAGGGAGAATCGATGCGCAGGTGTTCTGGCCGCACGTTTTGTTCCGGCCGTCCCGCGAGCTGCAATGCATATTGAACGGTTGGATCGCATTGCAGCGGAGTACCGAGTCGCAGGCGATTGTAGAACACTCCTGCGACCAGCGGCCGCTCTTCGGGCCGGGGCGTCTCGCGCTCCACGAGAGAAGCGAGCGTGACAGTTTGTATCGCGTCAAGGCCGCCGGGAAAGCTGGTGGTGCCCGAGGGATTCAACTCGGTCCATACGGCGCGAAAATGCGACGTCATTGATTCAGCCACTTGCGCGCATGTGGTGCGCCGCTTGAACTGGTATGTCGACGGGAACAGAAATCCTTCCAGCGATTTGGCGTTCGGGGCGATGTCCGAAATCGGAGCGGGATCGCGGGCAGCGGCCAGAAAGCTTTCCGATGAGCAAACACCCTGGCGATCGAGTTCTGCCGCGATGTCGAACATCGACCACCCTTCCGGAATGGTCACATAGTGCAGGAAAATTCTGCCCTGCGCGATTTTCCAGAAAACCTGTTTTGAATTGAGCGGCTGGTCAATTAGATATTCGCCGGCTTGCAGAGGATGTCGAATGTGCCAGAGGCTGAAAAGTTCAAAAGCCATCCGGTTGCGGATGATGTCGTCCTTCTTCAGAATGCCGGCGACGCCCCAATGCGAGGTTCCATGTGGAATTTCGACAAAAGCTTTTGCCGGCCGGTGCCCCGTGTAGGGACGCACGATTTGCGAGTCGAGCCAGCCTGCCGCGGCTCCCATCGCTGCAATCACCAGAAGCGCTACTAGGCCAAGCCGCTTCATGATTCGCTGCGCTTTCTCCGATTGTTGGGGCTCATTTTCTCCGCATGGGTCACGAGATAGTCGCGCAGCAGAACAGCAGCGGCAATCGCGTCAATGGGTTCGCCTTTGCGACGCGATTTTGTTTCTGTCATCGTTTGCCTTGCCTCCCAGGTGGTCAATCGTTCATCGACAAGTTCTGTTTCGATTCCCAGCTCTTTCGAAAGCCGCGTCGCAAAGGACGCGGCTTCGGCGGCCATTTCGCCGGCCTCGCCCGTCATGTGCAGCGGGTGGCCGACAATGATTCGCGCTACTCCGTGCTTCGCACAAATTTCCCGCAGGCGGCGAATCACGTCGCGGCGATTCGTGCGCTGCAGCGTCATCAGCGGCTGCGCCGTCGCTCCGAGTTCGTCGGACAGCGCCAGCCCGATTCGTTTACGGCCGTAATCGATGGCAAGAATACGGCTCATAGCCGACTTCGTCATTCCTTCCGGACGAGCCGCCGGACCAGTGGCCGGAATTGTACTTGTCATTCTCCAACTATTATACGCGAGGGTCGCATTCGTTCTGAAACCTGCAAACCCTATCACAGTTTCGTTCAGACACTAGCGTTGCGCCTATCGTTTCGTTTCCAAAACTCTCAAACGATGCGCGGCTGAAATTTACTCTTGCGTGTGGTGCCGCAACACGCGTACATTTTTCTTTGCCGGCCCGCCCGAAAGATGAGCGGACCGGCTTTTGTGCCTCGCGCGGAGGGCACGTCGATTTGAATAATCATACGAACCACGCCCCCCCAATTCTTCTTACCATTGCCGGATTCGATCCGTCGTGTGGCGCTGGTGTGGCCGCGGATCTGAAGACGTTCGCGGCGCACAATTGCTATGGAGTGGCCGCAATTACGGCGCTCACCGTGCAATCGACGCAAGGCGTGAAGTCCGTTCATCCGACGCCTTCTGCGCAGTTGCGGGCGCAGCTTGAGGAGTTGGTGGACGACGTCACAATCGCTGCAGTGAAAATCGGGATGCTGGCGAATCGCGGGAACGCAGCTGTAGTTACGGAATTTCTCGACAAGCACAAATTCGCGCACGTGGTGCTCGACCCCGTCTTTCGACCGACGGCTGGGAACGAAGAGTTGCTCGATACCGCGGGGCTGAAATTCGTGCGCGACGAACTGCTGAAGCGCGTGAGCGTGATTACTCCGAACATTCCCGAGGCGGAATTTCTTACTGGCATCGAAGTGAAAGACTTGAATGGCATGAAAGCGGCCGCGCAGAAACTGATCGAGATGGGCGCGAAGGCGGTGGTCGTCACCGGCGGGCATCTGGATAAGCCGATCGATGTGTTGTGCGAGGCAGGCGGCGAAGTGGAAACGTTTGGCGGAGATCATGTGAAAAGCCCTAACACGCATGGATCGGGCTGCACGTTTTCCGCGGCGATTGCTGCGCAGCTTGCGTCAGGGCAGCAACTTCGTGAAGCGGTGATTCTAGCGAAAGCTTATGTCACGAAGGCGATTGAGAAGTCGTATGCGATCGGAAAGGGTGCTGGCCCGTTGAACCAGCTGTATCGCTTCCATCAGGAAGCGCCCGCCCGCGGAATTCACGAAGTACCGCAGCACGGCATGCATCCTGCATCAGAACCCGCCGCACACTAGAAGCGCCCTTCATTCAGCTATTAGAAAATAGAAATTGGAAATGGAAGGCGCGGCGCTATTTCGCGGTGGCTGCTGCTTCTCGGCGATATACCAGACGGCCAGCGACGACGGTTGCCATTGGTGCGCCTCGAAATGTGCGGCCGTCGAAGGGCGTGTTGCGCGATCTGCTCGGCGAGTCGGCTGCGCGAAACGTCCACTTGTGCTCGGTTGAGAAGATCGTCAAGTCGGCCGGCTCGTCGGCTGCGATTTTTCGCTCGATGCCGAGAACACGTGCCGGACCGGTGGTGAATAGCTCGACCAGGCGAGCCAGCGAAATTTTCGCGGGATGCACGAGTTCGCTCAGCCCGAGCGCGAGCGCCGTCTCGAAGCCTGTGATTCCGAAGGGCGCCCGGTCGAATTCCACGTCCTTGCTTGCGGGGTGATGCGGCGCGTGGTCCGTGGCGATCGCGTCGACGCTTCCATCGGCCAGGCCTTCGATGAGAGCGTCGCGATCGGCGCGTGACGCGAGCGGCGGGTTCATCTTGTAATGCGTGTCGTATTGCACGTCTTCGTCGGTGAGCGTGAAGTGATGCGGCGTCACTTCGCAGGTGACCTGCAGCCCCATCTTTTTCGCCCAGCGCACGTATTCGAGGGAAGCCTTTGTTGACATGTGCGCAATGTGCAGCCGCGCGCCGGTGAGGCCGGCCACTTCCACATCGCGTCCCACGCAAATGGATTCCGATTGCGAGGGGATTCCTTTTAGTCCGAGCTTGATCGATTGCGGCCCCTCGCGCATCACTCCACCGGCGAAGAGAGAGGCATCTTCGCAGTGGTCGATTACCGGAAGATCGAGCGCGCGGCAGTAATCCATCACCTGACGCATCAGCCGGGCACTTGCGATGGGTTTGCCGTCATCGCTTACTGCGACGATTCCGGCATTTTTCATTGCTGCGATTTCTGCGAGTGCTTCGCCTTTGCTCCCCACCGACGCCGCGCCGATCGGCCACACCCGGACGCTCGCAGCTGCAGCGGCGCGTTCGACAATTCCGCGCGTTACCGATGCGCTGTCGTTTACCGGTTGCGTGTTCGGCATCGTGCAGACGGCGGTGAATCCACCTCGCGCCGCCGCGCGTGTGCCGGTTTCGATGGTCTCGGACATTTCCTGGCCAGGCTCGCGCAGATGGCAATGAAGATCGATGAAGCCGGGCGCGATCACCAAGCCCTTCGCGTCGAAAACTTCGGCGCCATTCGCCACAAGATTCGCGCCTACTTTTGAAATGAGCGCGCCGTCGAGCAATACATCCATCGCGGCATCGGTGCCGCTCGCGGGATCGATCACGCGTCCATTCTTAACCAGCAGCATTGGCACTCCCCTTCGCGGTCCCGGCGCCGGAACTGGAACTTGAACTTGAACTCGACTTGGACACCGCATCGGAACCAGCCGGATGTGGCGCATCCGTCGGTGCGCCGCCCACAAGATGGTAGAGCAGCGCCATGCGCACAGCGAGGCCGTTGGTCACCTGCTCCAGCACGCACGATTGCGGGCCGTCCGCCACGCTCGGATCGATTTCGAGCCCTCGAATCATTGGCCCGGGGTGCAGGACGATTGCCTCGGGTTTCGCAAGGCGCAGCCGCTCGCGCGTCAGCTGATAGCCCAGGATATATTCCTCGGCTGCAATCGCTGGCTCATGGATACGCTCGGTCTGCACTCGCAGTACGATGATCGCGTCGGCTCCATCGAGCGCATCTTCAATTCGACTCACGCGACGCACCCTTGGCGCCATATCTTCGAATTCGCGTGGCAGCCACATCGCCGGCCCGCACAAAGTAATCGCAGCCCCGAATTTACTCAGCAAATGAATATTCGACCTCGCCACGCGGCTGTGAAGGATGTCGCCCAGAATCGTCACGTGCAAGTCGTCGAGCCGGCCGATGCGGTCGCGGATCGTGAGTGCATCAAGCAGCGCCTGTGTAGGATGTTCATGTGTGCCGTCGCCCGCGTTAAGCACCGGAATCTCAATTCGCTTGGCTACGAAATCCGCCGCACCCGAAGCACTGTGGCGCATCACGATTCCGTCTGGCCGCATCGCCTCGAGCGTGCGCACCGTATCGATAAGCGACTCGCCCTTCTTCAAGCTCGAAGCTTCCGCCTGCAGGTTCATCTGGTCGGCGCCGAGTCGCGAAGCGGCGGTGGCAAAACTGATCCTCGTGCGCGTGGATGCCTCGAAGAACGCAAGCGCGATCGTCTTGCCGCGCAGTGTTGCTAGTTTTTTCAGGGGGTGCTTCTGGAATTCCTGGAAGGGCGCTGCTTGATCGAGAATAAAAGTGATTTGTTCGCGGGTAAGAGGCTCAATTCCGAGCAGGTGTTCCAATCTCTGCAGCACTTTTTCCCTTTTGGCCAATGCCTCCGGAACGATCGCCGCGGATTCAGGTAACGCGATCCACCAGCATCACACGCTCCTCTCCGTCAATTTCCCGGAGGCGCACTTCCACAATCTCGGTATCGCTCGTTTCCACCAGCCGTCCAACGAACGACGCTTCCACCGGAAGCTCCCGATGCCCTCGATCCACCAGGACGCAAAGCCGGATCCGCCGCGGCCGTCCAAGATCGAAGAGCCCATTCATCGCCGCGCGCACGGTGCGTCCTGTGTACAAGACATCGTCGACGAGCACTATGTCGCGGTCGTCCACGGGGAAATCAATCTCATTTGAGTGGACTACCGGCTGCTGCGCCACGGTTGAGAGGTCGTCGCGATACAGCGTGATATCCAGCGTCCCAACCGGCACGCTTACGCCCGCCGCCGTCTTGATAATCGCAGCAATCCGCTGTGAGAGCGGCACACCACGCCGCCGTACGCCAATCAGAGCGAGGTCTTTTGTCCCGCCGCTCTTTTCCACGATTTCGTGAGCCAGCCGCTGAAGCGTCCGGCCAATTTCTTCGGGGGAGAGCAACTGCCGTTTTTCGACGACGCGCATCGCGCGACATCCTAACATACAGCCCCCGCAATCGCAGCCGACGACGCGACCGCCCAGCGACTATTTTATCGGCCGGTGCGCTGTTAGCCCGGCGTGCTAGACTTGCCCTCATGAGTTCGCCCGAGGCTGTCAGCGCCCCTCGGCCCACCGAGCCCGCTCACGTTGACCTCCGCGTCAGCGTGGGTACGGTTGCTCTCAAGAACCCGATCATTGCCGCCAGCGGGACCTTCGGCTACGGCGTCGAGTTCGCTCCAATCGTCAACCTGAACCGCCTGGGAGGCTTGGTCGTAAAGGGCCTTTCGCTCGAGCCCATGGCTGGCGCCCCCTCCCCCAGGATCTGCGAAACCTCTGGCGGCATGGTCAACGCCATCGGCTTGCAGAATATTGGCGTCCGCGCATTCGTGTCCGAAAAACTCCCCGAACTCCGGCGTTTCAAAACGGCCATCATCGCCAACGTCTTCGGCAAAACTATCTCCGAATACGTTGAAGTGATTCGTATCCTTGAAGATGCGGACGGGCTGGCCGCCTATGAACTCAACATCTCCTGCCCAAACGTCGAGTCAGGAGGCATCGAATATAGTACTGACCCCAAGCTGACCTCAGCCGTCGTCGCTGCGGCTCGCAAGGCGGCAAAGCGCCCGCTGTGGGTGAAGCTCTCTCCAAGTATTGGAATTATTGCACTTACAGCAAAGGCAGCCGAAGCCGAGGGTGCCGATGCTCTCGTTGTCGCAAACACCTACCCCGCACTGTGTATAGACGCACACAATCGGAGGTCCCGCCTCGGCAGTACGACGGGAGGGTTGTCGGGCGCGGCCATAAAACCTATAACCGTAAGGCTGGTGCATGACCTACATCGGGTGATTCACATACCGATTATAGGGCTCGGCGGTATTGAGAGCCCGGCCGATGTAGTCGAATATATGCTGGCTGGCTCTTCTGCGGTTGAGATCGGAACGGCCCATTTTGTGGACCCGCGGGCGTCGGAGAAGTTAGTGGGTGGCCTCGAAATGTGGTGCCGGGACGAAAGGGTATTTGAAATCAGCAGCTTACGAGGTTCTTTAAGGACATAAAGTGGTTGCCCCTCGTACTCTCGAAAAGGTATAATTTGCTGATTCAAATAAAGTTAAGGTGAAAATGAGAGCTAAGCTTTTCGTGATTATGCAGTCGGCGTTTTTAGGGATGGGACTTCTTGTCTTCGTCCCCACGATCAACCCAACTGCATCCGGCAAACCGAGCGACGAGGCATCTGCTTCGTCCCGAAACACATTTAACTCGGCCAAGCTTCGCAGCGCCTCGGCCCGAAAGCCGCTCGCGGTGTGGGAATGCACATCCAGCTGGTACGGAGACGATTTCGACGGTCAGCCTACCGCCAATGGCGAGACCTATGATATGTATGCCGCCACTGCGGCTCACCCGACGCTTCCGCTTGGGTCCATCGTGCGGGTGGTAAACCCGCGCAACCACCGCAGCCAAGTTGTTCGCATCAACGACCGTGGCCCCTATGTCGAAGGCCGCGAGCTGGACGTCTCGTACGAAGTCGCAAGGCGGCTTGGATTCGACCAGCACGGAGTAGCAAAAGTCCGGCTGGAACTCCTCGAGGTGCCCGCACGCCAACGAACCATGGAACGCGCCGACTGATCGTCGCCCTGGACTACGACCATCTAGGGCCAGCTTTGGCTTTGGCCCGGAGGTTACGGGGCGTAGCCGGGATGTTCAAAGTCGGCAGCCAGCTTTTCACCACCGAAGGCCCGCGCGCTGTTCAAAAGCTCGCGGGCCTTGGTTTTGATATCTTCCTCGACCTGAAATTCCACGACATCCCGAACACCGTGGCCGGTGCGGTCGCCGCCGCTGCCAAGTTGCCGAGGGTACGCCTGGTCAATGTGCACGCATCAGGAGGCGTCGAGATGATGCGCGCAGCCCGGGAAGCCGTCGGCAGCGGAAAATCCCGTCCGGCTCTGTTAGCCGTGACGATCCTCACGAGCCTTGACGCGAAAGACCTGCGTGCCGTCGGTATGTTGGGGTCGCCTGCCAGCCGAGCTATTGCCCTCGCGCAGCTCGCCAAGAGTGCCGGGATGGACGGCGTTGTGGCCTCGGCTCAGGAAGTGAAGGCCATTCGGCGGGCTTGCGGCCCGAAGTTTCTCATAGTTGTCCCCGGCATTCGCCCGGCCGCAACTTCAGCAAATGATCAGTCAAGAATCGCCACACCCGCAGAAGCCATTAAGGCTGGCGCCGACTACCTCGTCGTCGGCCGTCCCATCACGGCCGCACGAGATCCGCGCTCCGCGGCCCTCGCCGTCGCGCAAGAAATCGCAACGGCTTCAGCGCAGAACCGCTAGCGCTCGCCTTCCCCTTGACAATTTCCCGCCTAGCAGTCACTTTGTGCGGCTAGCATTTCCACTCGGAAGGAGCAGTACATGAACTTCGCCAAGAAGTGCGCGCTGGGTGCGGTCTCAATCGCCGCGATCGCTTTTGCGCCTGTGGTGCGCGCGCAGGACACGAAGCCTGCCGAAACAGCGAAACCCGCGGAAGCGCCAAAGCCTGCCACGATAGAAGTCACGCCCAATGGCACCGAAGTTCATGTCGGCGACAAGGTGCAATTTAAAGCCGTCGCAAAAGACGCCTCCGGCAAAGTGATGGACGTCAAGCCCACGGTATGGTTTGCCGCTCCGTTTGACGTAGCCGGCGCCGACGATAAGGGCGTCGTCGTCTTCCACGCGCCCGGGATCGTCACAGTCGGCGTCGTGATCAACGAGAAGCCCGGGATCGCGCACGTCACCGTCGTCACTCCGCCTGTGGCAAGGATCGACATCGCGCCCGTCTCGCAGGCGCTGGCCGTAGGAGGTTCGACGGTATTATCCGCCACCGCGCGTTCCTCGAACGGTGACCCGCGCACCGATAGCCCGATTCAATGGAAATCGAGCACACCGGCAATCGCGAAGATCGACGCGTCCGGTCTCGTGACCGCTATCGCTCCAGGTACCGCGAAATTCCAGGCGACTGCCGGGCCGGCCAGCGCAGAAACGAGTCTGCACGTCGTTGCTGACCCAGTGCAATCCATCACCGTGACGCCCGGTGACACGAACGCCAAAACCGGCGACGTGGTGCATTTCACCGCCGCGGCCAAGGGCGCAAAGGGCCCTGTGAAGGACGTGCTTACCAGTTGGAGCGTCTCTGGCGCCGGCGCTTCGATTTACCCGGATGGCGGTTTCGTGGCGGTCAGGCCCGGAACCTTCCTGGTGCGAGCTTCGATCGGCCGGCACGACGCGGTTGCATCCATCACCGTCGCGCCACGAAATGCCGAGCGCAATATCGAAGTAGTGGCTCACATTCCCTCGAAGAATCCCACTGACGGCACGGTCCTACAGACGTCCGAGCAATGGATCGTCGGCAACCACCTCTACGTTTCAACGATCGCCGATCGCGTCTACTCCTACGACATTTCCGATCCCGCGAATCCCAAGGCGCTCGATTCGATGAAGGTGGACGCACGGCTCGTCAACGACGTGAGCACTACGCCGGACGAAAAAGTCGGCGTGTTCACGCGCGAAGGCGCGTCGAACCGCAAGAATGGCATCGTGTTCTTTGACGCGTCCGATCCTGCGCATCTGAAAGTACTGTCGGAGTACACCGAAACCGTTACGGGCGGCGTCCACAGCGCGTTCATCAATTCCCATTACGCGTACATCACGGACGACGCCACCGGTTCGCTGCGCATCATCGATTTTCAGGATGTGGCGCATCCGAAGGAAGTGGCGCGCTGGCAAACCGAAAACGCCACCGCGCAAACGATCGGCGGCCCGATGGGGCCAACGGAAACGGGCCGCTATCTGCACGATCTGTATGTGCTTGATGGTCTCGCCTACCTCGCCTACTGGCGCGACGGCATGATTATTCTCGACGTCGGGAATGGCATTAAGGGCGGCAGTCCCGAGCATCCGCAGCTCGTTTCGCAATATAAGTACAATCACTTTGAGCTCTACGGAAACGACTGGCTTGCCGGAACGCACACGGCTTTTCGCTACAAGAACTACGTCTTCATCGGCGACGAAGTGTTTCCGGCTATGTTCGATATCGACAGCAAGGAACGCGTCCCGGTGCGCGGCATTTGCCACGTGATGGACGTGAGTGACATCGAGCATCCGAAGGAAGTCGCTTACTACGAAGTGCCCGAAGGCGGCGTTCACAACGTCTGGGCGCTGGATGACATGCTGGTTCTAGGCGATTACGCCGGAGGCGGGCGCGTGGTTGATATCAGCGGCGAACTTCGCGGCAACCTCTACGCGGAAGGGCGCGAGATCGCGCGTCTCTGGACCGGCGATCCCGGCGGCTTTCGTCCCAACGTGCAATGGGCCTGGGGCGCGCAGCCGGCCAACGGCTTGATCTTCTTCAACGACATCAATTCCGGTATTTGGATCACAAAACTCGGAAAACCAAAATACAAAGGCTCCACCACAGCCCCCCCGCTGCAGCAAAAAGGCACCGGCCAGTAGTATGGAGTGCGGCGGCTTGCCGCCGCTTTGTAATGCCCCCGCTTGCCGGGGCGCGGCGCATCGCGCCGCTTCTTTCTTGACTCTTCGTTCTGCGCGTTCGCGACTTGACGCGGCGCAAAACCGGGGCAAGCCCCGCCCTATGAAAGCGAGAGCAAGCTCTCGCACTCCAAATTTGCCTTTGGCTCAATCCCACTCGTCGTGGGCTTTTCGCGGCCCAACCCCAATTTGACGCGCCGCCACACGTCCGCTAGCATCGTCCATCGCATCAAATCCTGTTGATGGAAACCGCCAAGCACGTCATCGTCGGCACCGCGGGGCACATCGACCATGGCAAATCCACGCTGGTCGAAGCCCTCACAGGCACGAATCCCGATCGCCTCGAAGAAGAAAAGCGGCGCGGCATCACAATCGATCTTGGATTCGCCTTTCTCGATCTCGGGGACGTGCGTTTCGGTTTCGTCGACGTTCCCGGCCACGAAAAATTCGTGCGCAACATGCTCGCGGGTGTCGGTGGTATTGATCTTGTCGTTCTTGTGATTGCCGCTGATGAATCCATCAAGCCGCAAACGCGCGAGCACTTCGATATTTGCCGCCTGCTCGGAATCCCACGCGGAATCGTGGCCATCACGAAATCCGACCTCGTCGATCCCGATGTTCTCGGCCTCGTTCGCCTCGAAATTGACGAGTTCGTTCGCGGCTCGTTTCTGGAAGGCGCTCCGGTCGTGCCCGTCAGCGCGACAACCGGCGCCGGCCTCGATGCCTTCAAGAAAGAAGTGCTGCGCGTCGCTGAAAGCGTGCCCGCGAAAGATGCCGCGCAGCATTTTCGCCTGCCGATTGACCGCGCATTTTCGATGAAAGGTTTCGGCACTGTTGTGACGGGCACGCTCGTTTCAGGTTCGCTGCAAGCCGAGGATGAAGCGGAACTGTATCCGCTGCGCAAACGTGTTCGCGTGCGCGGACTGCATTCCGGAGGCAGGGCAGTGTCTCGCGCGATGGCAGGCCAGCGCACCGCTGTGAATCTGGCTGGGATAGAGCGCGAAGAGATTCAGCGCGGGATGGTCCTCGGGCCGCCCGGCGTATTCGAACCGACCAAGCGCCTCGACGCTCGCCTCACGTTACTCGCTTCGGCGAGGCCACTGAAAAATCGCGCCCGCGTACATTTTCATCAAGGAACGGCGGAGGCCATTGCCGACGTCGTTTTGATCGCCGGCAACGAATTGGCTCCGGGGCAGTCTGCGCTGGCGCAATTGCGTCTCGATCAATCTGTTCTCTTGCTTCCGGGCGACCGGTTTATTCTGCGCCAGTTTTCTCCGGTCGTGACCATCGGTGGCGGAACGGCTCTCGATGTTCAGGCGCCGCGCCACAAGCGCGTCGATCCGACGGTCGCACCGTTTCTTGAAACGCTTGAACGCGGCAATCGCGAAGAGATTCTTGCAGCTTTCGCAGAAGCCGCACCGCAGGGCTTGAACCTTTCGCAATTAACCGCCCGCACCGGTTGGAGTGATTCTGAAATCCGGCAGATCGTGAAGAACCTGGAGGCTGCCAAGAGCGTACGAGTAATTGGTGACCAGCCGCTCACGATTGCTTCGGCTAGACTCGTGGCGGCTTGTGCGGCCGGCCAGCGCATCGCCCTTGAAAAATTTCACCAAGCCAATCCGCTTTTGCCGGGGATTCCGAAACAAGATCTGCGCGGCCGGGCGGGAAAAACGAGCGCGGAAATCTTTGCTGCGGCTCTCGAAGATCTCGCGAAAGCTGGAATCGTCACTGTCTCCGGAGATCTGGTCCAACGCGCGGGCCGCGAGATCGCACTTTCCGCCGAGGAAGCGAAAGCGAAGGAACTTATCGAAAAGGAATTCGAGCGCGCTGGTCTGTCGGTCCCGAGCTTTGCAGCTGTGCTCGAAAAGCTACCAGTCGAATCGAAGCGCGCGCAGAAAATTCTGCAGATGCTGCTGCGCGAAAAAGTGCTGATCAAGGTGACAGACGAACTGATTTTTCACCACGCGGCCGTCGCGCAACTGCGGGAAATGCTCGCCAAATACCGCAAAGAACGCGGTAACAAGCTGCCAATCCCTGTGTTTAAAGAGCTTACGGGAATCACCCGAAAATACGCCATTCCCCTGCTTGAATACCTCGATCGGGAACGCGTGACGCGCCGCGTGGGGGACGAGCGTGTTATACTCTAGCCAGTATCAATGGTCGGACTGGCTGCAGGGCGGATGTAGTGCGGCCAGAAAAGGTAGGTGAGTGATGTGGGACAGCCCGATGCATTTGCTGATTATCGCCATCGTGGTGCTCGTACTCTTTGGCGGCCGCAAGATTCCCGAAGTGATGCGCGGCCTGGGCCAGGGTGTGCGTGAGTTCAAAGATGGCATGCGGGGCGACCAACCAAATCCGAATCCTCCGACGAACACTCCGCCCTCGACCACAACTCAAGCCCCAACCGAAGAAAAGAAGTAGCGCGAATCTGGCCGCGCCGTTTTCATTTAGAGTTTTTGAACCTCGCCTGTAATTCAATAGCTTATTTTGCTCACCGAATGATTGACCGCACGTCTTGGTCTGCCTAGAATCTGCCGAACGTCTTTCCCGGAGGGACTCACGTGAAAAGCCGGATTGCTGGAATCTCGCTCGCATTTTTGCTCGTGTGCCTTGCGACAGCGCCCGCAAATTTCGCTCAGCACAGCCCGGGCGCAGCCGATTCTGCTCCCGCCACGATTCTTCCGGGGATGGGCTCGCTGCACCACTCGATCGCGACTTCGAACCCGGAAGCACAGCGTTTCTTCGATCAGGGGTTGACGCTCGTCTACGCGTTCAACCACGACGAGGCCATTCGCTCATTCCGGCGAGCCGCGGAGCTTGATCCTAATGCGGCGATGCCGTGGTGGGGAGTCGCTCTCGCGCTTGGCCCGAACTACAACGATCCCGGCGACCCCGAAAAAGAGAAGGCTGCGTATGACGCGGTACAAAAAGCAAAATCATTGGCCGCAGCTGGTCCTGCCAGCGAGCGCGCTTACATCGAGACGCTCTCGCTGCGTTATTCGAGCGACCCGAACGCTGACCTAACGAAACTCGCGCACGACTATTCGAGCGCCATGGGCGATCTTGCGAAGCGTTACCCGGATGATCCCGACGCGGCGACGATTTATGCCGAAAGCATGATGGATTTGCGGCCCTGGGGTTTGTGGAATTCGGACGGAGCTCCCGCCGAGGGGACGCTTGAGATGATCGCCGTCCTGGAATCTGTGTTGGCGCGATATCCGGATCATGTTGGCGCAAATCACTACTACATTCACGCCGTCGAGGCTTCACCGCACGCTGCCTGGGCACTCGAGAGCGCGGATCGCTTGAACACGCTGGTTCCCAACGCCGGTCATTTGGTGCACATGCCTTCTCATATTTACGCGCGCGTAGGCGATAACGCGGCCGCGATGAAGAGCAACGCCGCCGCAGCCGATGTGGACCGCAACTACATCGCGGCGACGGGCGCGACCGGAATGTATCCGGCGATGTACTACAGCCATAACCTGCACTTTCTCGCGTATGCCGCGATGCAAGCGGGAAAGTCCGACGAAGCGCGGAAAGCCGCCGAGACGCTGGCGGAAAATATCCGTACTCGCGCGCAGGGCATGCCGCTCGGCATGACGGAGGGATTCCTTATTTATCCGATGGCGGTGCGCGTGCGATTCCGGCAGTGGGCGGATGTGCTGGCGATGCCGCAGCCGGAGGCGGGGCTCCTGGCGAACGTGGCGTTCTGGCATTTCGCGCGCGGCATGGCGCTCGCGTCGACCGGCAAGATTCCCGATGCCGAAGGCGAGCAGAAAGCTTTTGATGCGGCCGTGGCGAAGATTCCGAAAGAGCAGGGATTCGGGTTTACGAAAGCAGTGGCGATTATGCAGATTTCGGGCGCGGTTTTGGACGCGAGAATGGCGGAAGCTCGCGGGAATTCGGCAGCGGCAATGGACGCGCTGAAGAAAGCGGTCGCCGAGCAGGATGCGCTTGCCTACGACGAGCCGCCCGACTGGTTTTTCCCTGTGCGTGAATCGCTGGGCGGCGCGCTGCTTCGCGCGGGCAATTCGGCGGAAGCGGAGAAAGTTTTTCGCGAGGACTTGGTTCGCAATCCGAGGAATGGGCGATCTTTGTTCGGGTTGTGGCAGAGTTTGGTGGCTGAGAACAAGATGAGCGACGCGGCTTGGGCGAAGAGCCAGTACGAAGCGGCTTGGAAGGATGCGGACGTTACGCTGAGCGTCGAAAATCTGTGAATTTGAGTTTTTGGGACTCGGAAACGAAATGAGAAAGTGCGATTTATTTGCGATTAGGAATTTTCAAACGCCTTTTTTTCAGATACTTACGTGGACTTTTAATTCCAGATTTGCGATTAGAAATTCGGCTAATCGCGACAATTGGCCTGCCTTATCGGTCCATTGGGCTAACGGTCCATCGGTCGGCCGTCTATCGGCCGGGGGTCCACGGGCGACGGTCCATTGGATGACCAGCCACACTCTTTCAGAGTGGCCCAAAGACGGGCGAGGGGCATACCCATTACGTTGAAATAGCAGCCTTCGACGCGGGTTACGTAGCGACCGCCGAGGCTTTGGATTCCGTAGGCGCCGGCTTTGTCGAAGGGCTCGCCGGTGGCGATATAGGAGTCGATTTCGGCGTCGGAAAGTTGGGCGAAATGGACGCTGGTGACTTCTTCGATTATGCGCTCGACTTTTTGGGGCATGCGGATTACGGCGAGACCAGTGTGAACTTCGTGCACGGCGCCGCTTAATTGGCGCAGCATTCTGCGCGCATCGTCAGGAGAGTTGGGCTTCAATAAAATCTCCCCACCATTGACGACCACCGTGTCCGCACCGATTGCGATGAAATTGTCGCCGCTTGTTTCGGAGTTTACGGATGCGCGAGCCTTTTCGAGCGCGAGGCGTTGCACGTAGCCGCTGGCTGGTTCGCCCGGGTGTCGAGTTTCATCGATGTCCGCGGGGCGGACTTCGAATTCAATTCCGGCGTTGCGCAGGACTTCGGCGCGGCGCGGTGATGACGAGGCGAGGATCACTTTGTTCATGAAATTCCCAAGGCTGCCATTGCTTCGGTTTTCGTCCAGCCGAAGAGGCGCGCAACATCTTTCGGCGACGATTTAGGGCAGAGGGCCAGGAATTGCGCCGCGAGCGTGCGGCGTGCGGTTTCCGGCATGATTTTGCGAGCTGCAGCAGTCTCTTTCGGAAACGCGCGACACACAAGCTCGAATTTGCCCGATGCCCATGCGGCGGTTTCCTGCTCGGTGCCGAAGTGCACTACGATTAGCATGCATTGTAGTTGCGCCATGGCGCGCTTGAAACGGACATTGCCCGCTTTCGAGTCCATCTTCGCGACATTGCGCAGTTCGAGCGTGGCGAGAGGGCCGTGCGATGCGAGGGCTTCCCAAATAGCGCGCGCGTTCTCGGTGATGCGGCCGGCGGAATAGAACCGGTCGCAATCGCCCGGCTCGATTGATGTTTGTTGCATGGCGAGAAAGTTGGGAAGCTGCTGTAGCGAGATGAAGCTGCCGCGGCCGCGGAAATACTTCCCATAAAAGGCGTGTTTGCGCTGAGGAATGCTGCCCTTCCATTTCCAGATCATTTCCGAGTAGCGGTCCCATTTGAATTCGACTTGCGGGTTGCGTCGTGTGACGGCGTAATAAAGCGATGGTAGCGGAACATTTTTTACAGGGAAAAGCATGCAGAAGCCGGCAGCGTCGATAAATCGCACCGCTTGGCCGGGGGTGAGAACGCGTTTGTGCCAGCGGAAAGGGTTTGGCGGAACGGTGGCTTTCTTGCGCACTTTGAAAAATTAACACAGAGGATGCGGAGAGCACAGAGGCATGGAGCGAGAAGAATATTTGTCTAGCGATGCCGCAGCCAGAGGACGAATCCGAAAGAGGCTCCGGCAATGAGCGTGGCGGCCAGGAACCAAAGGGCCCCGGGGATCGTTTCGAGTGTCAAAAGAATTACTGCGGCTACCACAAGCAAACCGGCCGGATGTTCGGTGATTATGCCGACGCCGTAGCGTCCAAACGGTTTTACGGAATCGATGTCTTTTTCGATCATCGGTAGTTACACCATTAGTTAAATACTACGCTTCGAACAGATACCCAACAATCTATTCGTTCCGAGTTGCCACTGTGGAGTCGCCCGCAGGTCCTGAATTACCGTTGCTTGCAGCCTGCACTAATTCCACCTATATCGGTGCCTTTACAACGGTCAGTAATCACCGTTACTTCGCACGCACCGTTCCGGAACGTAAAGGTCCAGGTCCTTTAGCTTGCATCGTACTGTTCGTCCACCAGCGAGGAATCGGAATTCCCGAGTACGAAGTCTCGTGAGAGATATTGCAACTGCTTGTCGGCGCGTTCTAGAGCTTCTGCGCGGCTCAAAGGCTTGCTGTGACATCGCGCGTAGTAGTCCCCGAAGAGAATCAGTGCGAATAGAACGATCCCAAGAGCCGCTGCTCCCCAGAGTTTTTTGGACACCGGCGACATACAGGAGGCTCCTCGTCGGCCTAGATGATTACGGATTCCTGGTATTCGCCGAAAGCGCGGCGTAGGGCGTCTGAGATTTCGCCTACTGTGGCGCAGGATTCGACGGCTTGAAGGATGGCGGGCATCAGATTTTCTGTGGTGCGGGCGCGCCGCTCGATTTCGGCAAGGGCGGATTTGGTTTTTGTGGTGTCGCGGCGAGCGCGGAGGGCGTTGAGACGCGCGATCTGAGCTGCTTCGACTGCTGGGTCGATCTGAAGGGTGGGAATCGGGCGTTCTTCTTCGGCCTGGAATCGATTGACGCCCACAACCACCTGTTCGCCGCTGTCGACGGCCTGTTGATACTCGTAGGCTGCCTTTTGAATTTCCTGCTGTACGAAACCGGCTTCGACGGCGCGGAGCATGCCGCCCATGGCATCGATTTTCGCGATGTATTCCTCGGCGCCTGACTCGATTTCGTTGGTGAGTTTTTCGATCGCGTAGGAACCTGCGACCGGGTCGACCGTGTTTACGACGCCGCTTTCATTGGCGATGATTTGCTGCGTGCGAAGAGCGAGAAGAGCGGATTGTTCAGTGGGAAGCGCGAGGGCTTCGTCCATCGCATTGGCGTGGAGCGACTGGCAGCCTCCCAGCACAGCGGCGAGGGCCTGAAGCGAGACGCGCACCAGATTGTTTTCGGGCTGTTGCGCCGTAAGCGAGGAGCCGGCTGTCTGTGCGTGGAAACGCAGCATCATTGAGCGCGGATCGCGGGCGTGGAAGCGGTCGCGCATTGTGCGGGCCCAGAGCCGGCGGGCGGCACGAAATTTCGCAATTTGCATGAGAAATTCGTTGTGAGAATTGAAGAAGAAGGAAAGCTGAGGCGCGAAATCGTCGATCGCGAGGCCTGCGTCGATTGCCGCCTGGACGTAAGCGATTCCATTGGCGAGGGTGAAGGCAACTTCCTGAACGTCTGTGGAGCCTGCTTCACGGATGTGATAGCCCGAGATCGAAATCGCGTTCCAATTGGGAAGTTCGCGGCGGCACCAGGCAAAGATATCGGTGACGATGCGCATGGCCGGGCGAAGCGGGTAAATGTAGGTGCCGCGAGCGATGTATTCCTTGAGAATGTCGTTCTGGACAGTGCCAGCGAGGCGCTGGAGATTTGCGCCTTGCTGTTTGGCGACGGCGACGTAGAGGGCGAGAAGAATCGCGGCGGTGGAATTGATGGTCATCGAGGTGGAGACGTGTTCGAGGGGGATGCCGTCGAAGAGCGTTTGCATGTCTTCGAGGGAGTCGATGGCGACGCCGACTTTTCCTACTTCACCCTGCGCGAACGGGTGGTCGGAATCCATGCCGATCTGCGTGGGGAGATCGAAAGCGACGGAGAGGCCGTGAACGCCTTGCGCCAAGAGGTAGCGATAGCGCTGGTTCGATTCGACGGCGGTGCCGAAGCCGGCGTATTGGCGCGTGGTCCAGAGGCGGCCGCGGTACATCGTGGGGTAGACGCCGCGGGTGAAAGGGAATTGGCCTGGATAGGCGAGCTCGGTTTCAGGGTCCCAGCCGTTTAGGGTATCGGGAGAAATTACGGCTTCCATCGGCAGGCCCGTGGGCGAGGCGAGCTTGAGCTCGGTTGGCTCGGCTGGTTTCTTAATTTTGTCAGTCATCCGTTTTCGTTAACGAGAAAAGTCGAAACTGGAAAATCGAAAAGTGAAAATGGCTAGAGCTGTTTCCATTTGGCTGCTTGCAGACGTCATATTATCTGATGCGGCGGGCGCGGCGAAAGGATACGAGGCCGAAGATCGTCATCATCAAAGCGTAAACGATCGCGAAACCGATCAGCCAGAGGACGGGGCGCGTCTTCCATTGGCGCCAGGCTGCCATGACGCCATAGACAGCGAAAACGATGAACATTGCGCCGGCGAATTCGTGGAAAACCTGGCGGGCGATGCGCCATAAGGCGCGGAAGGTTACGCCGGAGGAGCGCCAGAGGGCCGGGAGCATGTTCGCGGGCATGAGGAGATTGTAGTACAAGCTGTGGCGGGGCGGCATTCGTGTTGCGCGAGGGAATCGATAAAAAAGACACAAACCGAAGTTGGGATTTGAGGCTCTGTTTCTGAAAGCGGGGGCAAGCCGCCGCACTCCAAATAGGGCGTGCCAAGCGCGATGCTCCCTGGGACAAAGATGTGAACAGAAGCATTTCAAATAAGGAAAAGGCAAAAGAGCCGGCAGGATGCCGGCGCTACAAGGGAACGCGGGTCGCGGTGGGTGGCAAGAATCGGAGCGGAGTTTCAGTATCGCGTGCAACCTAGACTCGACGTTGGACGGAAGGAGGAGGCAATGGCTTTGCAACTCGACGACCATATGAAGCAGCTGCTTCGGGAATTGGGCCACGCGATCAACGAAAACGTTTCCGGCTCAGAACGGATCGCCGAAGCCATCTCCAACATTCGCGCGGCTGGATTCGATATCGCGCTGAGGGTCAAGGCGACGATTGGCCTGACACGACGCCAACCACAGGACCCGGAAATGACATCTGGAGATCCGCGCTTCCTGGAGTCGCTTCGCATCCAGATAGACGTCAATGAGGAAAATCGAGAAGGGAAAATCGAAAAGTAAGGGACGTTAGAGCCGCCTCGATTTTTTTGTGCAGACGACTAGCAAAGGGATCGGCGAGAAACAGGAATCAGCGGCGGAGATGCGTTGGTACGGTGACACAGGGCCTTCGGTTCTCCGGGTAACCCTTCGCGCCTCAGGGCAAGCAGGAATGCCTGTGGTACTGAAAAGCGTCGTTGTGGCTACTGGGATCAACGAAATGCTTGCCCTAGGGGACAGGTTACCGACTTGAATCGTGTACCCTAGCATGGGCTTGTTTCGGGTATTGTGTGCGGCCTAAAATTAGTGTAGGAACAGCTGGGGGTAGGAGGTAACCGCTTTGCAACTCGACGACCGCATGAAGCAGTTGCTTCGGGAACTGGGCCACGCGATCAACGATAGTGTTTCGGATTCGGAGCGGATCGCCGAAGCCATCTCCAGCGTTCGCGCAGCTGGATTCGACATCGTGCTGAAGCTGGATGCGACGATCGGTCTGGCGCGCCGCCAGGCTTCGGACGCGAAAATGACGACCCAGGACCGGCGCTTCCTGGAATCGCTGCACATCCAGGTGGACGAGCAGTCGCTCGAAGAAGAGCCGGTGCAATCGAAGCTGGAAATGACGGCGCAGGACATCAAATTTCTGAAGTCGCTCAAAATATCCTTCGATGAAGACGCTTAGAATCTTCCCGGCGCTGGCGGCCCTCGCTGCGGGCATCGCAGTTACGTCTGCGCCTGCAAAAGCACAGAGTGACCAAGCCACTCCGCTGACTACGACTTCTCCAATCGTTGTGAAGCAGAAAGCTGCGAAGCCTGTCTGGCTGAAAGCGGAAGTGATTCACGCCGATCAGCTTTCGCTTTTGGTGCGCGAAGAAGACAACGGGCTGAACATTCACACGTTTACGTATTCGGACAAAGCGCGGGAGAAGATACAAGCCGTGCTCGAGGCCGGCGGTTATCAGTATGGCGATAAAGTAAAGATTCGCTATATGCCTGGAAAGAGCGAGGCGCTCGACATCCGCGGAGGCCCCTCGAAGCCGCTTTGAGCCTCCGGTGCGCGATATTTGATTCGCTGAATCTGGAATGTGCATTTGAATTTTGATGATTCGCCCCCCTGCTGTTGCCGGCCATTTTTATCCCTTAAATCCAAATGAACTCGCGCAAAACGTAGATGGGTTTCTTTTGCCGCGGGCAGAAAAGAATCGCGCCCTCGGCTGCGTGGTGCCGCATGCGGGTTACATCTATTCCGGACACGTAGCCGGCGCTGTCTACTCCGCACTCGAGATACCTGCGCGGCTGATTCTCCTGGGACCGCGGCACTACCCTCGCGGCGAATCGCTTGCGATTCTATCGGAAGGAAGTTGGGCGTCGCCGCTGGGTGACGCGAGGATTGACTCGGCGCTCGCGGCAGAATTGAAACACGAATTCCCGAGGCTGCGCGAAGACGCTGTGGCGCACGAACGAGAGCATTCGCTCGAAGTACAGATTCCATTTCTGCAGCGGCTGCGCGGTGATTTTCGATTTGTTCCCATCGTGCTGGGAACGGACCGCTACGGCGTGCTCGAGGAATTGGGGCATGCGGTGGCGAGGGTGGTGGCAGCGCAGGGCGAACCAGTGCTGGTGGTGGCGAGTTCGGACATGAATCACTACGAGAGCGATGCGATTACGCGCGTGAAAGACGAGCATGCGATCGCGCGCGTGCTGGCGCTCGATCCTCGCGGCCTTTACGACACGGTGCGAGCCGAAGGAATTACGATGTGCGGATTTGCGGCTACGGTGGCAATGCTTGTAGCGGTGCGCGATCTGGGTGCGAGCGAAGCGGAGTTGGTGCGGTATGCAACGTCGGGAGATATTAACGGCGACCGGGAGCGTGTGGTGGGCTACGCCGGCATCGTGATTCGCTAGTCCGCGATGCCGGCTCTTGCCGTTAAGAGTTGAGAGTTCTGATTACGACGCTTACTAAAACACGTTCACAGTAAAGGTCATCGAGTGGGTAGTACTGTTCGACGTGGCTGTAATCATGGCATTGGTGCTTGAACCGGTGCCGGTTCCACCGCCGCCACCACCTCCTCCACCGCCGCCCCCGCCGCTACCGCTTCCGCTACATCCGGCAACCCCAAGGACGAAAGCGAGAGCCATCAGCCCCGCAGCTACGCTTACGCTCCATCGCGATCGCTTGAGTTTCCCGCCGAACAGCAGGAAGGCCATGCCGACCATCGCGGCAAGTGCTATCGATGCGGCCACGTACCTGCGTGGGCTTCCATTCGGCCGAGCGCCGGTGCTCGGCGGCACGCTCGCCGTGGTTGTGATCGTCACAACGGTGGACGCAGATTGGTGAGTTGCATCGAGGGTTACCGAAGCCGGGTTGAAACTGCAGCTCGCGCCTGTCGGGAGGCCCGTACAAGATGACGGGGTGAAATTGAAAGTGCCGGTGAAGCCGTTGATGGCGGTAACGGTCAAATTCAGAGCGCCCGAACCCCCAGCGGACGGCACACTGACGATTGCTACGCAATTCGACAAGGCAAAGTCAGCAGCGGCGCCCGGATTTGTAATTGCGAAATTATTCGCAAGGTTGCAGACGTTTATGGAGCCGAGTCCGGTGGCCAGATCGAAGCCCGTGCCAGCGCTAAAGCCAGTGAGGATTCCATTGGCATCGCCCTGGGTGGCCACGTTGCAATTCGGCGATCCTTTGACGCACGGCGTTGAAATCGTGCCGACTGTGACGTCGTTGAAGATGCACGAACTTGCTGGCGAGGCTGAATTACAAGCGGCTGCATTCTGCTGGGCAGCCAGCGAATAGAGTGTGGGATTCGGAAGGCCGAGGTTTCCGCCCGTCTTCTGAACGAGAAGGGAGAAAATCGCGCCCATCACTTGAGTGGAAACGGAGGTGCCGCCAACACCTTCAAAGAGGGAGTTGCCGTTTTTATCCGAGCTCAAGCTGCACGCGGCATTGTTGGTGTTCGTGTCTTGCTGGCAAATGATGTAGAAGCTTCCTACGAGTCCGTCCCCTGCAAAGAGCGAGACATCCGGAATCAAGCGGGTGCTGCCGCCCGGGACTCCAGGCCCCGTCTGCCAGGTGGGACGCGGGTTGCCAGAGGAGCATGTCGGGGGCGAGCCGGTAAGAACCGCGCAAGTGCTGATGCCGCCGCTGCCGCCGATGGGACCAATCGAATTCGCCAGATTTGCGGTGTTATTGCAATTCGCTTCCGGTGTAGTGCTAAAACCAACCTGGCCAAAAAGAGAATTCGTGCAGGAGTCGTTCCAGGTGGTTTCCGGAATGTAACCTAGAGCGGATCCCTGGCTGCTGGTCAAACTCGTTAGACTCCAGAATGACGTGGCGTTGGTGAGTTGATTGAAATCCGTGCCACCGACGGCGACATTAAAGGGCGTGCTGGCGAGACCGCTGACAGCGAGACCGCCCGTGGCCGGCTGCTCCGTGGAAACATTCGGGTTATCAAAATCGCATCCGGCTGAGCCGTTGTCTCCGGTTGAAACGACGATCGTGATGCCCTCTGATGCGCCCTGCATCCAGCGAGTATTGACCATTGCATTTACCACGGTGCCGAGGTCTTGCTCGCAATCGCCAAAGCTTTCGCTGAGCACGGGAGCCAGTTTATTGTCGACGATGAACTGCGCGGCGGCATCGACGCCTGCCGTGGAGTTCGTATTGGCCGCGATTACGAAATTAATTGTGGCGTTCTTGGCGATTGCGCCGGCCCATTGCACGTCCAAGTCGGCCTCGATTTCGTCGGGAGTGATCCCCGGATCGGTGGAGCCGGTTGGGATGGTGATGGTGGGGTTTTTGGCCGGCAGCCCGAACATTTTCCGGAAGTTGGTAACGTCCACCATGTTGATGTTGCTGTCGCCGACGACGGCGATTGTCTGCCCGGTGCCGTCAATGCCCGCGTTCCACAGCGGGAGCAAGTTGTAAATTATGGCGAAGTCTTCGGGGCCCAGCGCGAAGCAGTTACTCGCGACGAATCCGCAATCGCCCTGGACAGGAAAAGTGAACAGCGGGTGGAGCGGCTTCACTTTTCCGTCGGCGGTTCTGGTGAAGGTGCCGCGGGAATGGCTGGCGGGCTTCGGAGCGAAGTTGTGCAGAGTGCCGACACCGGCGACGACATTGGCGAGCGCGGCGGGAATCTGCTGCTCGGAGGAGTTGGCCCAATGTTCCTCGTTGTTGACGACGTAGCGGTGGATGGCGGTGCGAAACGCGTCGTGCACTTGCCCGGCGGTGCCGGAGAAATGGACGACGGTACGCGAGGGTGAAACTTCGACGCTCTGGAAACCGTGCGACTGCAGCCAGGACGTGACGGCTTGGACGTCATGATCCGAAGGGCCGAAGCGGGCGCCGAATTCTTGCGGCGTGACCCATTTGTGATAGTTCGGCGAGGTGGGGTCCTGCTGTTCGCGCAGCAGAGTGGCGAGTGCGGCGTCCTGCTCGGGAGTGCGCTTCAGGCCGAGCATCATGTTGTCCATGGGCAGGCTATCGGGCGCGAGGCCTCGATCGAATTCCGCGCGGGCGAGCGGATGCGTGCTGCCGGAACGCATGACCATCTGGCTTTCGTTGACGGGCTGCGTGACCATTGAACGCGCTTGGTTGGTTTGCGCCGGCGTGACGAGAGCGCCGGCCGACAGGAAAGCAAGGAGTGCTAACAATTTGGTGATAACCGTGTGTGTGGGTCGCATGGTTTTTATGAGTATCTCTGATGCCCCGAAAGGGCAAATAAGATGGTTGTCAGTTGAGCCGAAAAGTAAATATTTGGCGGACTAGGTACTGTCCGAATTGAGGATTGGCCGAGGCACAAAACCTCGGTTGTCCTGGGAACTAAAACGCTGTCTCAATGTAATAGCATCTAGCTGCGAATCTCAACGTGAATTTCGAATGCGGCTGGCGAGCGTTCGGGCGCGTTGCCGGGCGATATCGATAAATTTATCATCCGCGGAGACTTGATCAAGGGCGCCGAGCAGGCGTTCCGGCTCGGGGAGTGTCTTACTGTTGTAATCGGCTTCAATCTGAATCAGGGCGTCATTTACGCCCAGGCGATCGTATCGCATCACTCTTTGCAGGTTCGAGAGATCGGACTCCTGCCGCGCCAGGCCTTCGAAAATATTCAGCAGCTGAGTGGCAGAGTCATCCAGGGTGTAATTGAACTTCACCTCGTGGCTTTCTGCGCCCTTCGTGTAGACGAACGTCTTTTCGCCGAGGTTGGCTATACGCCGGTGGATGTCCAGATCAACGCCCTGAAAATTATGGAGTTTCGAGGCGAGATCGAAGATACGCTGCACCAGAGGCGGATTGATTTCGAACGCCACTGGGTCGGATTCCTCGTCGATCTGGCGAATATCGTAGGTGGCGGCGCCGTTCTGGCTCACCTTGATCTGGACGTATTCAGGGTAGCTGGACTTGAAGACTTTGCGATAAATAATGGTTGGGCCGTCAGCGGGGCCGCCGGCGAGCGCGGACGCTACGGAAAGAAGAACTAGTAACAGCACGCCGGGGCTCATCGAGGCAATCTTTCGAAAAGCAGCGCACCTGTATCCGGCGCTGTTCATTGGCGACTGGATCATTGAAGAATTTGGATGCGAATCGGTCGCTTCCGGTTCCCTGTGACAATCGTTGAGGGTTGAATTCCCATCGCTCGTTTCATGCGTTCGCGCGCGTGCGACAGATGCGCGTGACAAAGGGCGACCGCGAGGGCGTCGGCGGCATCGGCCGGTTCGGGATAGCTGGTGAGCCCGAGGGCCGAGCTTACCATCTGCTGCATCTGTTGTTTGGAAGCGCCGCCGTAACCTGCGACCGTCACTTTCACTTCACGCGGCGAATAACTGTGAGACGGAACCTGTGCTTGCGCCGCCGCAAGCAGCACCACGCCACGCACCTCGGCGAGCTTCAAAGCGGTTCGTACGTTGAGCGCGGTGAATACGGATTCCACTGCGACGGCATCGGGCGAAAACTCTTCCACAAGGCGCGCAATCAGCTGATGAATATCGCGGAGCCGCGAGTCGAATGAGGCTCGAGCCGGGAGCTTGAGCGCGCCGAAGCGAAGCAGGTGGGCTTTGGAACCCTCAAACTCGACGACGCCGTAGCCAGTGGCGCCCGCCACGGCAGGATCAACTCCGAGCACGCGGAAACGGTGCGTCTTCAGGGGCGCGCTGATTTGCTGTCGGGCAGGAATTGCGGCGCGAGAAGTCATTGGGCGCGCACTAGTTTAGTGCTGCGCTCAAGCGAGCGATAGTGTTTTTTCGGGGCGAGTGTTGCGTCAATATCGATACGGCATTTTTGCGGCACAGGTCGCCGCAATGAGAGCCGGAGGCGTTAACTGGCGACGGCCGCCTGAATTTCCTTCTCGTCGATATCGAAATTTGCGTAGACGTGCTGCACGTCGTCGTGATCCTCGAGCGTTTCCACCATGCGCAGCATCTGTTGCGCCTGAGCGCCGCTCAATTTCACGTAGTTCTGCGGGATCCAGGCCACCTCTGCAGTTGCCGGAGTGATTCCATTCGCGACGAGCGCTTCGCGAACTTTTTCCATCGCTTCGGGAGGGGTAGTGACTTCCCACGCCGAGCCGTCATCGCGCAAGTCTTCCGCGCCTGCGTCGAGGACAATGCCCATCATCTTGTCTTCGTCGGCCAGCTCTTTGGGCACCACGATGTCGCCCTTGCGATGAAACATCCAGCCCACGGCGCCGTTCTCTGCCATGTTGCCGCCATTCTTCGACATCATGTGGCGAATCTCGCTGACGATCCGGTTGCGGTTGCTCGTCACCACCTGGATCAACACGCCCACGCCGCCCGGGCCGTAGCCTTCAAACATCACTTCGTCGAGCGTTTCGCCCTCGAGCTGCCCGGTGCCACGCAGGATGGCGCGTTCGATATTGTCATTGGGCATGTTCTCGTTCTTCGCGGCGCCGATCGCGGTGCGCAGGCGCGGGTTGGTGACAGGATCGCCGCCGCCGGTGCGCGCGGCAATCGTCAACTCGCGGATAATCTTGGTGAAAACTTTGCCACGCTTGGCGTCCGTAGCCGCCTTCTTATGCTTGATCGTGGCCCATTTCGAGTGTCCAGACATGGTCTAACCTTCTATGGAAAGTGTGGCAGGAGCTTCAATTCAACTCTTGCCACGTTAGTCTAGCAGCCGCACCAAAATCAGGCAATAGAGGCGGCTGCTAAGGTGGCGCGGAATCTGATGACGAGAAAGCAACCTCGCGAGGTTATTCGGAGTGGAGTGTTGTGATGGGATCGAGGCGCATGGCGGTCAGCGCCGGGATGCAGCTGGCGGCGAGCGCGACGGCGGTAAGTACAACGGTGACGCCAGCGAAGGTGGGCAGATCGATCGACGATGCGCCGAAGAGCAATCCGGCCATGAGGTGCGAAACAATGAGCGCGCCAACCAGGCCTACGCCGGCGCCAGCGGCGGCCAGAGTGAGGCCCTGGCGCAGAACCATCTTGAGGATAGTTCCTCTTTGCGCTCCCAACGCAAGGCGAATGGCGATCTCGCGTCTTTGTTCATTCACAACATAGGAGATGGTTCCATAGATTCCCAGGCCCGCGAGCAGCAGGGCTGTGCCAGCAAACAGCGCCACCATTTCCATGGAGAACCGCCGCACAGAGAGCGAAGAGGAGAGAATGTCGTTCAAGGTCTCCGCGTGGAAGACGGGAAGGTTCGGATCGACGGCCTGGATTTGTGTACGCACCTGGGCGGCGATGGTGGCGGGATCGACCTGTCCGCGCACAAAGAAAGCCAGATCTTTTGCCCAGCGCTGGTAGATGTCGAGGTAGACCTGCGGAATCGCAGCGTCCGCGAGCGATTCTGTGCGCGCATCGGCGATTACGCCGACGATGGTGGTCCAGTCCGGCTTCTCGGCCCTCAACCGGACGCGCTTGCCGACCGGGTCCTGGTTGGGCCAGTAGGTGCGCGCGGCGGCCTGATTGATGACTGCGATCGAAGGCGTGTCTTCAAGGTCCTGGTCGACGAAGAGGCGTCCGCGCAGGAGCGCCATGCCGAGCAGGCGAAAGTATTCAGGTGAGACGAACGATGTATCGATCAGAGGAGGCTGGCTGGTCTGCACGTCCTGGCCTTCGCGGATCAAGGGGGACATGTTGAGATCGTTCTTGCCGTGGCCGAGGGGAAGAGCCGCCCGATCGCCGACGGCCGTTTCTTCGACACCTGGAAGCGTCCGGTTGCGGCGGAGAACTTCGCGCAGCATCACGGCTTCCTGCGTGGCGGTGCTGTAAATGTCGGTTTTGGGATCGTTGGGAACCGGCAGCCAGGTCTCGATCGCCGTGACGCGGCTGGGATTGAAGCCGGGTTGCACCTTGAACAAGTCCCAGAAGCTGCGCAGCAGAAGGCCGGCGGCGATCATCAGCACCAGGGAGAGGGCTAATTCACCAATCACCAGAGCATGGCGCAAGCGCGAGCGCTGCCGGGAACCGTTGGAGCCACGACCTTCCTGCCGGAGCGTCGTGTTCAAATCGAGGCGGCTCATGAGCCACGCGGGGGCAAGCCCGAAGATGGTTCCGGCGGCGATAGAGACAACGATGGCGAACGCCAGCACGCCCCAGCTAATGGAGATTTCATTGAGGCGCGGCAGGCTTTCGGGAACAAATTGCAGCAGAAATTTCCGGGCGAAGAAGAGAACCGCAAAACCGGTGATGCCGCCAAGCACGAAGAGCAACAAGCTCTCGGTGAAGAGTTGACGAATGAGGCGCGTTCTTGCGGCTCCCAATGCCTGGCGAACCGCCATCTCCCGTCCGCGCGCGCTAGCGCGGGCAAGCAGCAGATTGGCGACGTTGACGCAGCTGATCAGCAGGACCAGACCGACCGCGCCGAACAGCAGGATGAGCGATTGTCGATCGTCGCCGACAAGACTCTCGGCCAGGGGAATCAGGCGGATGTTCCACGCTGCTTGCGCAGGATAATCCGCGGGATATTGCTTCGTCAGCGATGCAACCAGCGCGTCGATATGTGCCTGTGCCGACGCCACCGGCAGACCCGGTTTCAAACGCGCAAAGGCCGTACCAAATCTCGAGTTGCGCAGCGCAGGCGGAAACGGCACAGCGGCAAAACCGGCTGCCGACCACGCCTCCGTATTCCGCTCCTCGCTGGTCTTGCCCTGGTCGCGAAAACCAGGCGGCATCACGCCCACCACTTGATACACATCGTTATCCATGCGCACTGTTTTCCCCAGAATGCGCGGGTCGGCTCCAAACGCCCTCTTCCAGAGCCCGTCGCTGATCACCGCCTCCAGGTTGAAGCCTGGCGTGTTGTCGCCCGGATCGAACGTGCGCCCCAACTGCGCGCCCACACCCAGCATCGCAAAGTAATTCGGCGTCACAACCTTCGCCGCGATACGCGTGGGCTGTGCGCTGCCCGTAAGATTCGAGGAGCCGAAAAAGTCGATGGCCACGTATTGAAAAATGCCCGAGTTCTCCAGATCCTTCCACTCAGGAATCGAAACGCTAACATCTTGTGCGCCCACACCCGGAAGATCGTCCTCAATGCGCACCAGTTCGTTGGGGTTGGGGTATGGCAAAGGATGCAGGAGGGTTGCGTCGATGACGCTGTAGATGGCGGTGGTGGCTCCGACGCCCAGCGCCATTGTGGCGATCGCAACGAACGCAAATCCAGGAGATCTTCGCAGCATACGGGCGGCGTACTTCAGATCGAAAAGTAGATTCTCGATGAAGGGCAGGCTCTGCTCGGCGTGATGGTCTTCGCGTATCGCTTCGGCCCCGCCGAGCTTGAGCACGGCCTGGCGCCGCGCCTCGGCGGGTGACATGCCGGCGCGCAGATTCTCCTCGGTCTGGAACGCGAGATGTTCGGCGAGCTCTTCGCGCAGGCGCTGGTCGGCACGGCGCCCGGCGGCGAAATTCGAAAGGCGTATGAAGAAGCGTCGCAAGAGTTTCACGGCAATTCCTCCGCTTTGACGTTGAAAAAGCGCTCGATGATTTGGGCGGTTCGCTCCCAGTCGCTGGTTTCCGTTTGGAGCTGCTTCCGGCCGCGGGCGGTAATGCGATAGAAGCGGGCCCGGCGGTTGTTGTCCGACGCGCCCCATTGCGAGGCGATCGAACCTTCGTGCTCGAGCTTGAGCAGCAGGGGATAGAGAGTGCCTTGATTCAGGACCAGAATGTCTCCGCTGATCTGCTCGATTCGCCGGGCGATGCCGTAGCCGTGCTGCGGTCCCAGAACGTCAAGTGTCTTCAGAACCATGAGGGCCAGCGTGCCCTGCAAGACGTCCGGCTTGTCCTTCATCAGGAGTTCCACCTTTAGGTTCCCAACAGGAACAATGCCATGCTTCCTTTTGGAAAACAACAGGAATCTTGATGGAGCTTTGAAGGTGACAGGTCCGGAGGAGATGCCACCATCTATCTCAAATCGAGAATTCTTCGGTCCAGGGAATCTGGTACCGAAAGAAAAGATTCAGCGTCCCAGGTGCAGGACGTCAATCTTTGTCATTGGACGGTATGTCCGCTACAACTCTGCGGCAAAATTCATTGAGAGTTACTGACGGCGGCCTGTAAGGTAGGTCGTTAGGTTGAAGGTGGGACAGACGCAATTCACAGAGCAAGATTTCCATTGCACCAGAATTGTGCATTCGTCCAGAAAAAGGGCAGTTTCGCCCTCGGCTAAACCCTATCACGGCAATAAAGGGGGGGATGGCAGGCAGCGGAGGGCCAGACTAATCGAACTCAAGGGGAAGTCCCTTGCATTCGCTGTCGTGAACCTATTGCGCTATGAGGAATCTGCGATACACCACTCGCAGTGTCGCTACGATAGGAACAGACAGATAAATTCCTACGATCCCGCCTACGGCACCGCCGACCATTACTGTGAATATCGCGAGCAGCGGGTGAATCTCGAGTTCATGGCCCACAACGCGCGGCGAAATAAAATAATCCATCAGCATTCGCCATAGCCCCAGCAATGCTGCCATCCAAATCCAGTGAGAATGCGTGAGGGCTCCAATCGTAACGATCGTAGTGGCGGAAATCATCCAGCCGGCCACGGGTATGAACTCCAGGGTTCCCGCCAGGACGCCAAGCGCCAACGCGTGGGGGAAGCCCAACAGCAACGTGGTCACCGAACAAAACACGAGGGACAGGATTCCAAGGATCACTTTGGCTCTTATGTAGTGCTGAAACATCACGTTCAATTCGCTGGCGAAGGAACGGAGATCCTCCAGGCTCTCCTTCGTCGCGACAAGTTGGATGATGGAATCGGCAAGAACTGCGCCGTCGTTAAGGAAAAAGAGCGCCAGTATCGGGATTAAGACCAGGCTTCCAATAGCAGTGGGTATGATCCGCTGTCCATTCTCCGAAAAACCACGGATTTGCTCATGGTGTTGAATCAGAAATGACTTCAGCCGCAACTCCTGCGTCTCCGTCCAGCCGTACTTGTCGCCAATCTTCGTCGCGATCTCGCCCGTCGAAACCTGTTCTGAAAGGGCTGGTAAGTCTCGAATCAGACCCCCTGCGTGCCGAAAGAAACCCGGGTCCAGGCCATGGATGCCGACTGCGATGAGAATCAAGAGTCCGAGATAGGCCTCCAAAATATGCGGCCCTCGCAGATTCTTGAAGAATAGGGAATGGCGCTGCAGAAACCGCACGACCGGATCAATCAAGTAGGCAAATAGGATTGAGAAAATAAAAACAATAAACACCGTCCGCGCCACATACACAATGGCGAGCGCCAGTGCGAAAACGATGATTGTCATCAGAACTTTTGCAGTCCGGCGATCAAGCATTGACATTAGCCACCCACAGCAAAGATGTTCCGGCCAGCATCAATCTGTCTGGCTTTCCAATTTCTGCTTGATCGTTGCCAATGCTTTTTCTAGTGACGAACGGGTTTTGTCAACCGCCACTTTCCGCACAATGCCGCCTTTGAACCCGGTGAGACCGGCCTGGGACGAGCCCTTAAGCGTGATCACGTACATGCCGGGACGCTCGTGATCTGGGACGCAGATCGTGAGGTCGAGGGCCGTTTCGAAGTAGTGGCTCGCGTAAAGTTGCTTCACGGCGATTGCATATCTTGGACTCGCAGGATCCTTGTCGCGGTAGACAATCGCCTGCACGATTCGCAGGGTAGGTTTCAGTCCAAAATTGACCTTTTCCCAATAGAACTGAGATTCGATCCCATCCGAGTTGGCCTTTGGATAATCGAGCAGGTATTGGTCAAGAACAGGGAGATATACGGGAAGGCCTTTTGACCGGCTGAGCAGCCTTTGAAAGGTGTCCGCCACAACCGCTGGGTTATGTTTGTCGCGGTAGGTTCCGAGCGCCGTGTTTCCTCCCTCTATATATCTCTCGAGAGCTTCCAGCGCCATCTTTTGCCCCAGCCGGTTCACCTGATCCGTCACATCCGGCGCTGACCAATTTATTGACTGCTTGAATGTATCCATCGCCTCGCTGGGCAGCTGGATCTCGCAATGCTCCGGCTGGCACTTTTTGAGCTCTTTGATGTCCTCTTCCTCCAATGTGAAGCCCTCGAGATCCGAGAGCTTCGGAGGATTGCTGAATTTCTGGATGGCCAGATAGTTGGGAACTTTGCGAAGGGCGTCGATGTCCGACGCGAATTTGAGATAACGCTCCGGTGTGGAGTTCACGTACACGGAACCGAACACATACACTTCATCTGGCGTCGGTGAATCCAATATCTTGGCAACAGCCTTTCCGCTTCGAATATTTTTGATCTGCTCGTCGTTCAACCCTACGTACTCTCGAAAGAACTTGGACGGTTCCGCGTCTTGCACGCTCCCAGCAAGGGCGCTCGCCGAGACTATTCCCGCCAAGAGCAGAGCTGCGGTTCGGATTCTGGCTCCCCAATATGTCTCCATGATTTCTCCAAAACTGCGAGGCCCCGTGGTGCGCTACCCTCGTCTTGGGCCAGCCTGTGCGACCAACATCTACACTACCGGCGGCTTAGGCACAACTAGTGCATGCCGGGGGCCAGCCGACTTCCAACGATGCGGCCGGAAAGCCCTTGATCCCGCAGGTGGTTGTGGATGCCAAGCGCTCACCTACTATACGAGGAGAGCACCCATGCTAAGGGTTCGACAATTGTGTCAGCTGATTAACACCTGTCCGGCCGGTGGGAAATCCCTCTCAAAGAGAAGTGGGAATTAGATCCGCGAGTAATGTGCTGGAGCTGTGCTGCGGAGCGCCAAGAAGTGCTAGGCACTCAGCTTCTGATTAACGATCTACTGTGCACCAGGGGATGGCTTTTGCTCCGAGTCACCGGCAGATACCTGACAAGCGTTGAAAGCAATCTCAATCACGCCCACATTCTTGATGTCATATATGACGTGCGATGGGATATGAAACGAGCCCACTTTTGCGTACTCCACGCGGAAAGTGACATCCATTGGGGCAGCTGAGGGAGGTTGATTCACTCGGGACGAAACGGCGGAAACAACGAGTCCGTCTTCGGTTCTCAAATACGTTGGTATTGCCACAACTTTCATCTGGGGGCTGTCAACTACGGCTTGGGTGAGCAACATGTCCTTGTCGAAATCCTCGTCAAACTTCGCATTACCTGGCGCTGCATGCAGGTGGATTCCACCTCCTGCTGTTGTAACTTCGACGCTATCGTCCGGAAGCGGCACCATGGAGCCATTCATGTAGCCGTTCCAAGATTGGAAAAAGCCGCCAACCATTGTTTGCAACCCGTCACGCATCTGCTTTGCAGCGGCTTCCTTTCCGTTGGGTGGAACGCCGGTGTCGCTCCATTCCAAGGAACCTTTGCCCTTGAGTTGATCGACTACAGAAAGATGGACGGTCCGCAGATACTTCAGCATAGGATTGTCTTCAGGGATTTCGGTTCCGCTGAAACGCGTCAACATGGCCTTCCAATCGATTGTGGCTTCGCAACGGAAAGACTTCAGACCACTAGCCGAAGGTGTGTAGTACTGCGCATGCGCTGCGAAGAGGCGGTCGCGGGCGGCTTTGTCCTCCTTATTCTGGGCGCGTATCTGCGTGCCGCACAGGCAAGGGATAACGAAAAAAACGAAATACACGTAGGCCATCTTACGTTTCATATTCGAACTGTAATATGGATTCCTGACTACCAGCGCCGTAAGCTCCCGCAGAACACCTCTATCAGTAACTGGGAATTCGTGCTTTTACTGCGACCTCGATAGCCGCACCGGCAGGTAGAACGTTAGCGGCGATTACCAACCCATTTGGCCCATCCGGTTGAGAATGATCGCACTGTAGTTATTCATGCGCTGGGGTCGCCGCTTCAGGGGCGCCGGTAGGATTGCAGCGAGCCGTGCAGCCTGTTCCCGGCCGATATGCAGGGCGGCGGTTTCGTCGTAGTAGCGGCACGCCGACTCTGCACCGTAGACACCAGGCCCCCATTCGACCACGTTGAGGTATATCTCCAGAATGCGCTTTTTGCCGAGGAAGAATTCGGCCACCGGCACCAGTGTGGCCTCTGCTCCCTTGCGGAGGAAAGAGCGACCTGTTCCGAAGAATAGGTTTTTTACGAGTTGCTGCGTAATTGTGGAAGCTCCGCGAGTGCGATCGCCTTCCAAATCGTCTTCGGCAGCGATTTGGATCTCGTGCCAATCGAATCCATGGTGCTGGTAGAAGTGCGAGTCCTCAGCGGCGATTACAGCGTGTTGGAGATCGGCGGAGATTTGGCTGAGCGGAATGAATGTGTAGCGTTCGCGATACGGCGTGTGGTGAATCCAGGCCTGCAAGCGGCGCTGGATGTGCACCGCGGTTGTGGGCGGGTCAATCCACCGTGCGGCCAGAAGGATCAGCGCGGCAAGCGACCAAAGAAGCACCACGCCGATGACAAGCCATCGAATAAAGGATCGGACGAAGGGCTTCCCAAGGAGGGTCTTGATGCGTGTGTTCAGCGTTGCAGTCACATTTCCGAATGATAGCCTGAACCGGGTTATTACAACCAATGGTGAGATCGCCGCTGATAAGCGGACGCTGGGGGCCACGTTTTCTCCACGCGATCGGGATCGCGCGGCAAGGCCCCGATGCAGGGAGGAGATGGAGAGGCTCCTTTTTTGATAGGAAATCGCTTTTGGTTGCGTTTGCTCTGAACTATGATGGCCGTCTTTGGAGGCGCATAGATGGCTGCTGCATGGAAGGGTTTCCTTGCTTTCGGACTTGTCTCGATTCCGATTTCTCTCGAACCTGCCGCGCGGTCCGAAAGAATCAGCTTCAATCAGATTCACTCGCCGTGCGGCAGCCGCATCAAGCAGCCGACCTATTGCCCGACGTGCGAAAAGTTCGTGGATCGCTCGGAGGTAGTGAAAGGCTACGAGCACGAGAAGGGTCAATATCTCCTGTTCACGAAAGAGGAGCTCGAAGAGATCGAACCCGAGTCGGCGCGAACGATGGAAATTCTCAGTTTTGTAAAGAGCGAGGAGATTGATCCTGTCTACTTCGAAAGCTCTTATTACGCCAAGCCTGATGAGAGTGGCGTGCGAGCCTATGATCTATTGCTCGATGCGATGCGGAAGACCAGATATGCCGCTATTGCCAAAGTGACGATGTTCGGGCGCGAAAATATCGTCATCATTCGCGCATTGGAGAGCGGCTTCACGCTTCACACGATGTTCTACGAAAATGAGGTTCGGGCCGCCGGGGAAAAACCAAAGAAGTCCGAGCTCAGGGACGCGGAATCGAAGTTGGCCATGCAACTGATCGATACGCTGGCCGCGCCGTTTGAACCGAGCCAGTATGTTGACAGCTACAGGCAGGAGCTGGAGCGGCTGATCGAAGCGAAACGGAGTGGGAAGAAGCTGGCGGTAATGCCGCGCGTGAAACGCGAGAACGTCGTCGATCTGATGTCCGCGTTGAAGACGAGCCTTTCGAGGGAATCGTCGAAGCGAGACCTTCTGCGAACGGTCGCAAAGCCGAACAAGGAGCAGAAGAGGTCGCGAGCCAGCTAATTCAGCGCCCAACTTCGTTGTGTCGAGCAAGGCCACAGGCGTACGATCAGATCCAGAAACGCGAATCGGAAGTCCCTATGAAATCCGCCGCGCAGTTGCTGCTCCTGTTGGGTCTCGCGGTGTTCGCCGTCGCGAGCGTCCCTGCGCAGAATGCCAAATGGAACATCGACGTGGGTCACTCTACCGCCAGCATCTTCCTCGCGCAGTCCGGTGATACCGATCCTGGCATCAACATAGCTGTTGCCAGCGCCGCCGGCACCATGGACCTCGAGTCCGCCGACCCGTCCAAGCTCTCGCTCCAGCTAAATATAGTTCCGGCTGACGAGGACGATGCGCTTCTTGAACCTCACGGCACGCTCCGTGCCGGTGCTTACGCTGCACTCTCGCGCTATACCGTGATGAGCTTCCAATCGAAGTCCGCCGTCCGCGACCCAAGCGGCGAACTCCAGGTGACCGGGGATGTCACCATTAGCTACGTCGAGCGTGAAGCGCCCTCGGACTGGAACATTGCCTACAGCGGACCTACTGTGATCACTCCCGTCAGCAAGAACGCCACGCGCACGGTCACCTTCACCTTCGACAAGTCTGCTTCTGAAATTGCCTATGGCCAGAAAGTGGGCTGGATGGAAATTACAGGTCGCGGCAAAATCCCGCTCGAAGATTTACCCGCTATGCGGTTTTGGCTGTCGAATTCAGTGTGGCCGACACTGGTGCAGGATCGAAACTGCTACACGCCGAATTACTCGGTGAGCATGCGCGATTATCACGGTGCCGTTTGCACTGGCAACGTGGTCGAGACGAAGCCCCGCAAGCGGGTGGCTGACGGTTCCACTTCCGGCCTCGACTATTCCGGACCGCGCTATGAAACTCCGCAGAAGATCAATGAGGTACGTCTTGTCCTCGACCTGAAAATGCGCGAACCCCGGTAAACCGCCCGGCGAGGTTGATGAGTGGTGGCCTCGAATGTTTCAGGCAGCCTGGTGCGCCGCTCTTGCGGGAACGCCTGCCAGCAAGCGCACCAAGCCTTCAGCCGCCGTGGGATGGGCAAAGATTGCATCGCCGAGCGCGGTGTATGGCAGGCCTGCCAGCATTGCGGTTTGAACCGTTGCCATCGGCTCACTAGCTTCGACGCCGAATACTGTGATTCCGAGAATGCGATCGGTATCCTTGTCGATCAGCATCTTAAGAAAGCCGCGCGGTTCCGATAGAGTCTCAGCCCGGAAGACTGCGGCCATTGGAAACTTCACCAGGCGATACTCAACGGCGGCTCTTTTTGCCTGCGTTTCGTTCAATCCCACGCGCGCGAGTTCCGGATCCGTGAAGATGCAGTAGGGGATCAACCGATTCAGAGTTGTGCGATTTCCTCCGTTGAGGTTGTCGCGAATCACGCGGAAATCATCGAAAGCCACGTGGGTGAACTGTGGACTGCCGGCGCAATCGCCTACGGCCCAGATGCTCGGCGCCGTCGTTTCCAGGCGTTCGTTGATTTTTATATTGCCGCGCGCATCTAGCTGTACTCCGGTCTTATCAAGCCCGATTTCCTGAGTATTGGGGGCGCGGCCAACAGCGACAAGAAGATCGCTGCCTTCGATCACGCGCTCGCCGTTTGCGTCTTTCACGTGGACTCGCACCTGCTGGCCGGAAAGTCCTTCGACGCGGACAACTTCCGTTCCGAGCAGCACTTCGATTCCTTCGTCGTGAAAAAGCTCCAGCAGCGCGGCGCTTACGTCGGCATCCTCTTGGCTGGCGATCTGAGGGCTTCTTTCGATTAACGTGACTCGCGAACCGAAACGCCGCATGGCTTGCGACAGTTCCAGTCCAACGTAACCGCCGCCGATCACGATGAGGTGCTCCGGCAGACGTTCAAGGTCCAGGAGTTGAATGTGCGTCATCGGCTTTGCTGCTGCTGCTCCGGGCACATCCGGGATTGTCGCGCGCGAGCCTAAATTGAGGAACACGCGGTCGCTGGCGATCACGCGCGTGCTTCCGTCGTTGAGAGAAACCTCTACCGTTCGAGGAGCTATGAAACGCGCCGATCCCATGATCAGTTCTGCGCCGCTCGCCTTGTAAAGATTAAGATGCCCCTGAATCTCATCCTCCACCATTTTTCGTTTGCGGCGCTGGACGCCCGCCATGTCGATTTTGAACGATCCGAGTTCAAGCCCAAATTCAGCCGCGCGACGAGCGAACGATGCCACTTTTGCGCTGTGGACGATGTTCTTGCTGGGCAGGCACGCGATATTCGGGCATGAGCCGCCGATGAGTTTACGTTCGACGACGGCCGTACGATGACCCATCTGGGCCATCGTCCATCCGATGTGCTTTCCAGCTTCGCCGCTTCCGATAATGAGTGCGTCGTAACGCTCAGTTTCAGCCATGAATCCTCCTTGGGGCGCTCGATTCGTTGGGTTCAGCTCAACGAAGATTGGGGCAGGGTTATTCGGTATATCGACTTGCTACTTTCGACGCGAATCGAAGCATGCGCCGTCCATCCGCAGAAGAGGGTGCGGGCTCCTCATCCTTTGTAGCAAACACCCGGGCTCAGCTTCAAGCCAATCGCCTGATGATCAAGCGCGGTGATTCTGGGTTTGGAGTTTAGCAGACGCGGCCAGCGCGCTTCATTCTTCGCGCAGCGCGACAAGAGGGTCTACGCGAGTTGCGCGCTGTGCCGGAATGTAGCAGGCGAAAAGTGCGACGCCGGCAAGAATGGCTGAAACAGCAAAGTAGGTAATTGGATCGGCTGGCGCCACGTTGAAGAGCATGGAACGAAAAACTCGTGACACGATCGCTGCCCCGATAAGACCTGAAGCCAGGCCGATCACAACGATCTTCATCCCCTCTCCCAACGCCATGCGCAGAATATCGAGACGTTGGGCGCCGAGAGCCATGCGAATGCCCACTTCGTGCGTGCGCTGGCTGAAAGAATAGGCCATAACGCCATAAATGCCGATAGCGGCGAGCAGCAGCGCGACGGCCGCAAACACACCCAGAAGCTCGAGAGCGAAACGGCGGTCAGCTAAGGATCGGGCGATGATTTCATCCATCGAGCTGATGCTGTGCACGGGAACGTTGGGATCGACGCTTTCCACCACATGCCGCACGGCTTCGCCGAGGTGTTCCACATCGCCGCGGCTGCGCAGAAAAACCACCGCGTTGACGGGCGCGAACTGGCCTAGAGGAACATAAATATGAGGGACGCTGGGCGCGTCGAAGCCGTCCGACTTGATATCGCCTACGACGCCGACAATCTTCACGCCCTGGATGCCTGCTCCAAATCCAAACTTGATTTCTTGTCCTAGTGGATTCTGATCGCGCCAGTAGCGCCGCGCCAGAGTTTGGTCGATCACGGCAACTGTTTCAGTCTTATTCGTGTCGGAAGCGGTGAAGTTTCGTCCGGCAACCAAGGGAACTTCCATGGTCCGAAAATATTGCGTATCGACTACCGCGATGTCCGCAGTTGGGTTGCGCTCGGAATCTTCAGGGCGCGCTTGAATAGAAAAGGGAGAATAGTTCCTCCCGGAGTTCATGGGCAGAGTATCGTTGCCTGAAATCGTAGATTGTTCAACGCCCGGCAGCACAGAGACGCGGCGATAGACCTCTTGAAGAAAAGCGGCGCGCTTCTCTTCGGGGGCATAGGGATCGGTCGCCGGATCGTTGGCTACTGGAATCCAGATTTGAACCGTAGTCAGATGACTGGGGTTGAATCCGGGACGCACTTCGAGCACGCGCCAGAAACTTCGTAGGAGCAACCCCGCGCCCGCCAGCAAAACAATCGAGAAGGCTATCTCTGACACTACAAGGACACGCGAGAGTCGAGTATGGCGTCTGCCGGCGCCCGATCCGCGGCCGCCTTCCCTCAGATTCTCAATCTGGTTCGGGCTCGTAGTTTGAAGCGCCGGCGCCAAGCCGAAGAGTACGCCGGTGAGTATCGAAATCAGGAAAGCGAAAAAGAGAACCTTGCCGCTGACGTCGATTTCGTTAAGCCGGGGAATATCCGCAGGAGCAAGGCTTACGATCGCATTCTTTAGGAAGAGAACCGTGACTATGGCGACCACGCCGGAAATTACAGACAAGAGCGTGCTCTCGGTCAACAGTTGTGCCGCCAGGCGTGCGCGACTTGCGCCCATCACCAACCGAATCGCAATTTCGCGGCGACGACCGGACGAACGCGCGAGAAGAAGATTGGCGATATTCACGCACGCGATAAGCAGCACAAATCCCACGGCGCCGAAAAGGATGAGCAACTCCGTCCGCTGTGGCCCTACCAGATCTTCTTTTACCGGGACGAGCCGCCCAGCCCACTTCGCGGCAGCAGGGTACTCGGCCGGATAGTCTCGGCTGAGTCGCGAAATGTAGGCGTCGAGCTGCGATTGCGCCTGTGCTACGGTCAATCCAGGCTTCAAGCGTGCAATGGCTCCCGGAACGATTCTTTGCGATCGCACGGGTGGAACAGGAAACGGAAGACCGTTGAATCCAGTAGCGAGCCAGACGTCCACGTCGGTGTTTAGCGTCCGGCCAGGATGGCGAAAGCCCGGCGGCATCACCCCGACGATCGTGTATAGATCACTATCGAGGCGCATTTTGCGGCCGATGATATTCGGGTCCGAACCGTAATTGCGGCGCCAAAAGCCGTCGCTGATAACCACTGGCTCGAGGAATCCCTGGGCAGCATCCTGCTGCGTGTAGACGCGGCCAAGTTGCTGCTTCACTCCCAGCAATGTGAAGTAGTCGGGACTGGTGACAAGGCTTTCGGCGCGGACCGTCCGATCTCCTCCGCCGACAGCTGAATTACTTGGCGCCACAGCCGAAATTTCCTGAAACACGCCGGAGCGCTCCTGCAAATCCCACAGCTCGGGTGCGGAGAGACCTACATCCTGTTCGTTCGGGCCGCGAAGGTCGTCGAAGACGCGCACAAGCTGTTCAGAATGCGGGAACGGTAGCGGGCGCAGCAGGACGGCATAGACCACGCTGAAAGTGGCGACATTAGCGCCAATTCCCAGCGCCAGTGTCAGCACCGCAACAATTGTGAACGCAGGGCTTTTGACCAACATTCGGAACGCATAGCGCAAGTCTTGGACGAATGACGGCACGGGTGCCTCACTGTTGCGCGCCCCGCGATGGGGCAGACGCGATTGCCCTATATGGACGAGAGAAGCCGCGACATTGTTAGCAGGAGAATTGCCTTAAGCGTTGAACCTTGCACTTCGAACGGTGCCTCGAGCGGGCAATCGTGTTAACTTTGCGTGCTTATGCCGCACATGCCCGCATCCGTGACCCATGTTCTCGAATTCGCGTTGCTCGCGGCTACCTCAATTTTCTTTCTCGTCGATCCCTTCACCGTGATTCCGCTCTTTCTCGCAGTTACCTCCGATTCGCCGCCGCAAGAGCGCCGCTGGATCGCGCGACGTTCCGCGTGGACTTGCGCGATCGTTCTTTCCACGTTTGCGGTGGCCGGAAGCTTGATCTTCAAGATGTTCGGCATCACGTTGCCCGCGTTCAAGATCGCCGGCGGAATCATATTGCTGCAAATCGGCCTGGACATGCTGCAGGCGCGCCAATCGAGCACGAAAGCCACGCCCGCGGAAGCCGAGGAAAGTGTGAGCAAACGCGACGCGAGCATCATCCCCTTGGGGATGCCGATGCTGGCGGGGCCTGGCGCGATTTCCACGGTGATGGTTCTGGTCGGCGAATCGCACTCGATTTGGCAGCATGTGGTCATCTATTCCACCATCATTGTTACCGCATTTGCGTCATTCCTGATTCTCAGCGCGGCCGGACGCGTGCAGCAGTACATGGGCCAGACGGGAATCCGCATCCTGACGCGCATGATGGGTCTGTTGCTGGTGGCGCTGGCAGTGCAGTTTGTGGCGAACGGGCTGATCGATTTCGGCCTTTTGAAGCCGCTAACCAGTCCCTTCTAGACTTCCTCGTCTTCGTCGCTTCTCTTCAACTTTGTAATCTTCAACGATAGGCGAATATCCTGCGATTTCACCGCAGCCAGGATCGCCCGACGCTTCTCCAGCGGGAGCTCCGAGGGACTGATGACTCCCGCTGAATCGCGCGGGAAATTCTTCACGAATAGGGCGGCCATATGCGCTGTGGCGTAGGAAATGGGCGTCGAAATCAAACCGCGTAGGCGGATCTGGTACAGCGTCGGAAAGCTCGCATCCCAGCGAACCAATAGCGGCTGCTCGTCTCTCACGCCCCGCACCAGCACGGCGGCCGCGAACCGCGCGTTCTCTAAAATTCCGCGGCGAATTAATTTCGCTACTGCCTTTGGCGTGGGCACTTTCGGAAAACGCTTGTGCACCATTCCCTGCGAGCGGTTCAGCCGCCCCTGCCGGAACCAGCGGTACAGGCGGTCGAAATCATTGCCGCCGATTTTCGCGTCCACGTCACGTACATGAGTATCGCGGGGCATCAAGCAAACTTCGTCCTGCGCCGCCAGGTACACCGTTGCTTCGCCGATCGGGGCAGGGAAGCGAAATTTCTCGCGCTCCGCGAAACGCCGCACCATCGCGAATTTTCCGTTGCGATAAATGCGCGGATTCGAAATCGCTGCGTCGTACACGCCATCGGCCGACCACGTGGAAATCGGATCTTTGCTTTCCGTGCTTTCGAAGAGTCGGAAATGAATCTCCTCGGAGCTATCGAGCAGTTCGCTGCCGCGCTTGGCGAGCAGGTTCGTAAGACCCGGGGCAACTCCAGCGCAAATCAGCGCCGTGCGATTTTTCGCGACGAAGCGCTTGTGGTAGCGGTACTGCTCGGGCTTGAAAGGCGAACGCGTGAGATGCGCATTCAAGTCCATGTAATGAATGCCCAGGCGCAGCGCCGCGCGCAGAATAATCTCGTTGAACACAGCTGGGGAGGCGTTGACGATTAAATTTGCGCCGCGAGCTGCGCGCACAATGGACCAGAGATTGCGCGCGTTCGTCTCGATGACTTCGATCGTGCTCTTTTTGCCGAGGAACCGTTGCGCGCGGGTGATGTCGCGATCCCCGCACCAGACGGTGTGACCCTGGCGCGTCAGCAGATGGGCCAGCAGTGAGCCGGTGCCGCCCGCCCCCAGAACGAAGATGCGCATCGGTGCGCCACTTTATCACAATCGTTGCTTTCATAGACCCAAGCTGGTGAGGTTATTCTTTGTCTTGAGTAATCACAGAAAGGTTACTTAATGCACTGCCAATCGGTGTTCAATTCTTGAATGAGCCGATTCAAGGACAACAACCCTCAGCTTTTTCACCGGTTATTGGGAATTGCGAACTCACCAGCTGAGCAACCGGGCTTACAGAAGTGGTCGCCTTTTGATCGGTTGAGGAAGAGGAAACAAAGACGAGCCGAATACTTCTGCAAAATAGACGTCACGGCGCTTGCGAGTGTCTTTGTTGTTCTGCTGTTCATTTTCATGAATGCCAACCCCATCCACGATCTGCCTGGCAACGCCGTTGATTTAGCACGAAGCAAGAACTCAGTTCTGGTGCCTAGTGCGCGGAGAGAGGACGCATTGGGAGTCTCCATAACACGGAGCGGACAACTTTACTTCGGGTATCTTCGAGTTGGGCCGGGTGAGCTGCCAGGCTTGATCCGCGAAAGGCTGCGCGATGGCGCTGAACACAGGGTCTATATTTTCGCCGATGCCCGGGCAAAGTATGGTGACGTGCTTACAACGCTCGAAGCCGTCAAGCAAGCAGAAGTGGAGCACATCACTTTCATCACTGAACCTCCGCGGCGCTAGGTCGCAATTGGAGTTTTCGCTCAATCTCTCTCCGCCAATTCAATCGTTTGCACCCACACCGCCAACCGCGTAGAATCGGCTTGTTGCTCCGATCCTCAGAGCCTAACGGAGAGAAATCCTAAGGCTCGGAGGACGAGTCCTCTGCGATTGCAGAGGGCGAGGGTTCGAGCGGAAACGCTTGTGCCTCCCTTCGCGGAAGTAAGAATGCTCCGCGTTTTGGAAAGGAGACGGTTTGAGGCTCGCTGTGCGCGACCTCGGCCTTTCGCCCAAATCCAATCGCGGACTTGGGCGTTTTGATTTTTGGACGGCTTGCGGCTTCATGCGGCATCGGATCATCTAACGAAACAATGTCCCTCTTCGACAAATTCGGCCGCCAGATCACCGACCTGCGTATCTCGGTCACCGACCGCTGCAATTTCCGATGCGTCTACTGCCGCTCAGCCGATCCCGATAACCACATGCCGCACTACGAACTTCTCGCGTGGGACGAGTTCGAGCGCCTCGCGCGCATTCTCGTCGGCATGGGCATTCGCAAAGTACGCGTCACGGGTGGAGAACCGCTCGTGCGTCCGGGTGTAGAACATTTCATCGCGCGGCTGAAAATGATCGGCGTGCGCGACCTCTCAATCACCACGAACGGCCACCTGCTCGCCGAGCGCCTCGACTCACTTCTCGCTGGGGGCCTCGACCGCATCAACATCAGCCTCGATTCGCTCGACCGCGAGAAGTTTGAGCGCGTTACGCGCACAAAAACCTTCGATCAGGTGATGGCGGGTATCGACGCCGCGCAATCCTCGCGCCTGCGTCCCGTAAAAGTGAACGCCGTGCTCGTGCGCGGGCTGAATGACGATGAAGTGGAGGCTTTCGCAGAATTTGCCCGCGAACGCGACCTGATCATGCGCTTCATCGAATTCATGCCTCTTGACGCCGACCGCGCCTGGACACGCGACACAATGGTCCCCGCCGCCGAAGTCTATCGCCGCATTCACGCGCGCTGGCCGCTTGTCGAAATCGAGCACGAACGCAGCGAGACCGCGCGCAAATACAAGTTCGTCGATGGCCCAGGCGAAATCGGTCTGATCGCGCCCGTCACCCAGCCTTTCTGCGGCCACTGCTCACGCATCCGCCTTACTGCCGACGGGAAACTCCGCACCTGCCTATTCAGCAAAGACGATCACGACCTGAAATTCCTGCTTCGCGGCGGTGCAAGCGACGAAGACATTGCCGATGAAATCCGCTCGATCGTGATGCAAAAGGAAAAAGGCCATCGCATCAACGACCCCGGCTTCGTGCCACCGTCACGCACCATGGTCTTCATCGGCGGCTAGGTGGCATGCGCCTTTCTTGTCGCGCGCTTTTAATTTGCCCTCCGCAGCCCACTCGCGCACAATATCCATAAGCAAAACATTGGATTTGGGAGTCAGTTCGACATGGCAGACGACGAACAGAAAATTTTCTCGCTAACCGAGGCCGAGCGGCTCCGCGCCCAACTCGAACCCGTCCTGATCGAAGCCATGGAGTCCCGCCGCAAGATGGAAGAGGTGGAAGAGCAGTTGCGCGACATCGCGGAACGGATTTCGCGTTCCGGCGGCATGCTCATACACTACGAAAAGGTCGCCAAGATTCGCCTGGAATTCAATCGCCTGCAGCAAACCGTGCAGTCAGCCCTCGATCGAATCCAGGAAACCGGCTGCGTGGTAAAAGACCTCAATGTAGGACTGCTTGATTTTCCCGCGCGCATCGATGGCGACGAAGTTTATCTCTGCTGGAAACTCGGCGAGGATCGCATCCGCTTCTACCACCGCCAGGACGAAGGCTTCGCCGGCCGCAAACCAATCGACCCCCGCGACGCCGGCTACTCGAACCCGGTTCAGTAACTCCGCATCGAAATCCAAACTAGCCGGCCTGAAGGCCGCCCCTAAGGAAACGAGCTTACTGATACCTCAGCGCCACCATTGGATCCACGCGCATTGCCCGCCACGCTGGAATCCAGCACGCCGCCATCGCTACTACCGCGAGCAATATGGCAACGGTCATATACGTAACCGCGTCTGTCGCCGTCACGCCGAATAGCGTTGACTGCAAGAAGCGCGTTGACACAAGCGCGAGAACACATCCAAGCGCGAGGCCAGCCAATGTCATGCGCAGTCCTTGCACGAGCACGAGCCTGAGCACGTCGTGCCGCTGCGCCCCAAGCGCAAGGCGAATCCCGATCTCCCGCGTCCGTTCGCGCGTCGTGTAAGCAATCACCCCATAAATTCCCACCGCCGCCAGCACGAGCGCGAGCAAACCAAAGGCTCCGACGAAAGTCCCCGCAATTCGCGACCCTGTGCTCGCCACCTGTACCCGCGTAGCCAGCCTAGCTTCATCCAGCACCGGCATATCCGCATTCAGCTCGTGCACTGCTTTTTCGAGCGCCCCGGTATAAGCGAGCGGGTCGCCCGCCACCCGTACATGAAAAATCGGCCCGCGCGCGTAGTCTTGATAGATCGGCACAAAGAAAAATGGTTCCCTCGCTTCATGCAGGTTGTTGTAGTCGCTATTCTGTGCCACGCCGATCACCGTAAAATTCAGCCCGTCAGCGTTCAACTTTTTTCCAATCGCATCCTGCCCCGGCCAGTAGCGCCGCACAAACTCCTGATTCACAACCGCCACCGGCTGGGAACCTTCCTTATCTTCTGAAGTGAACTCGCGGCCTTCGACCACCGGAATCTGCATCGTACGCAAATAATCTGGTCCCACGTTCGCGTTCGGGACGTCCATGGATTCATGAGGGCGCGGCACGTATCCTTCCGGCTGCGTTATCGAAGAACTCAGTTCGAAACCCAGCGGCACCCAGCTCGATATGCTCACCGACTGCACGCCGGGCAGTGCGTTGAGTTTCGCCAGGAGCTGCCGGTCGAATTCGATGCCCTGTTCCTTCGTGTAGCCGGCGGAAAAAAGATCGACGGTGCCGAGCAGCACGTGATCGGGATTAAATCCCATGTCGGCTCGCTGCGCGTTCTCAAAACTCCGGATGAACAGCCCCGCGCACACCAGCAGCAAGAGTGAGAGCGCCATCTGCACCACTACGAGCGCGCTGGAAAGCCGCGCCTTGTTGCGCCCCCCCGCTGCGCTGCCCGTGTCCTCCTTCAGTACCGCCACCGGCGCCAGGTTTGACGAGCGCAGCGCCGGCAAAATCCCGAAAATCACGCCGGTCATCACTGACACAATCAGCGTCACCAGCAGCACCACGCGGTCCACGTGCACGTCCATAAAGATGGGAATACTTGTCGGCGGGATGAACGAGCCGAACGTGCCGGCTGACCACGTCGTAATTAGCATCGCCAGTGCGCCGCCCGCAAGAGACAGCACCAGGCTCTCAATCAACAGTTGCCGCACCAGCCGCCAACGGCTCGCGCCAATCGCCATCCGAACCGCCATCTCGCGCCGCCGTGCCACCGATCGCACCAGCAGCAAATTCGCCACGTTCGCACACGCCAGCAACAGCACCACGCCTGAAATCGCCATCAGCGTCGGCAGCAAGAGATACAAATAGCCGTTTGCGCCGTAAGGAGCACGCCATAGCGGAAACGCCTTCACGTCATTGCGTCCCTGATGCGCTTCCGGATACTGAGTCACTAGTTGCTGCATCACCGTGTTCAATTCCGCCTGCCCTTGCGAGGCGGTGACGCCCGGTCGCAGGCGTCCGAGCACCATCAACCACATCGCATCTCGCTGTTCGATCAGATTCCTGGTGGAGATGAGCTGCTCGCCACCGAGAAGCGGAACCCACAGGTCGGTCCGCAAGCCGGTTTGAGTGCCCTGAAAAACGGGCGGAGTGACGCCGATCACTGTGAACGGCAATTTGTTGAGGCTGATCGTCTGTCCGATGATATTCGGATTGCCGCCGTAGCGCGTTTGCCACAATCGGTAGCTGATCACAGCCACCGGCGAGCTTCCCTCCTTCGTATCCTCTGCGGGAAGAAATCCGCGCCCCAGCACCGGCCGCACGCCAAGCACGTCGAAATAGTTCGCGGAGCACATCGTGCTCCACACGCGCTGAGGTGCCTTGTTGCCGGTTAAATTAAGCGAACGCAAATCGGCTGCGATCAGCCCCGAAAAACTCTTGTTGTGATTACGCAGATCGAGATAGTCCGGATAGGAGAAGGGCCGCGGATCGAATGACGTTCCGCCCAAGCTCAGCGACACCACTTCGCCGCTGCCTTTCATTCCGGGAATCGGATTCAGCATCGTCGAATTGATCCAGCTGAAAATCGTGCTGTTCGCGCCGATGCCCAGCGCAATCGTCAGCACCGCCACAGCCGTGAAGCCTGGCGACTTCACGAATAGCCGCAGCGCGTGCGCCACATCTTCCCAAAGCGATCGCATCGCCCCACCTCCGAACGCTTTACGCTTTGAAATCAGCACGCTGAATACCGGCGCACAAACCACCCCAAGCTATTGAATTAAGGAAGCTTAATATCACGCGGCGGGGAAACGAGAACGGAATTTGTCCGCTATTGGGATTTTTCGCAATTGAATCGAACAGACGAGTTTGAACCGCGAGGCGCTATCCCTCTGCCAGATACCGGTGTACAAACATCACCGACATCGCGCCCTCGCCCACCGCCGAAGCGCAGCGCTTCACCGACCCATGCCGCACATCCCCCGCCGCAAATAATCCAGGTACATTCGTCTCCAGGTAATAAGGACTGCGCCGCAGCGGCCATCCCTCCGGCGGCTTGCCGTTCTGCATCAGGTCGGGTCCGGTTACCAGGTAGCCTGCCTCGTCCCGCACGATTCCCGCTTCCTTCGCCCAATCCGTGCGTGGGTCTCCGCCGATGCAGACAAACAGCCAATTCGTCTTGCACGTTTGCTCCTGGCCGGTGACGCGGTTTTTCAGCGTGATCGCTTCCAGCACTCTGTCGCCGTGTAGAGCCGTCACCTCGGTTTGGGTAAGCACTTCCATATTCGGCGTAGACTGGATTCGATCGATTAGATATCTCGAAAGCGTCGCCTTCAGCGACTCCCCGCGCACCACGATCGTCACTTTCTTCGCGTACTTCGCAAAGTAGAGACTCGCTTGTCCCGCCGAATTGCCGCCTCCCACCATGAAGACGTGCTCGCCCCGGCTGAGTTCCGCTTCGCTGGCGCCGGCTCCGTAGTAAACACCCTGGCCGTAGAATTTGTCGTCATTCGCGAGGCCCAGCTTGCGGTAGTCGATGCCGGTGGCGCAGATGGCCGCGCGCGCTATGATCTTCGTGCCGTCGGCGAGATAGCCCACGCGCTTGGCGGTGGTGAATTCGCCGCGCACTCCGTCCCGGCCCAGCAGAATTTCGGCCCCGAATTTACTCGCCTGGTGGCGCGCGCGCTCAGCAAGTTCAGCGCCCGGAATGCCGCCCGGGAATCCGAGATAGTTTTCAATCTTAGGACTGCTGCCGGCTTGCCCGCCGATCGCCCATTTCTCGATGAGGATGGTCTTCAATCCTTCCGACGCGGCGTACACGGCGGCGCTCAATCCGGCGGGACCGGCGCCGTAAATCGCCAGATCGTATTCCGCCAGCTTGGGATCGTGGAACCAGCCCAGCTTCTCGATGATTTGCCGCACCGTAGGGCATTCCATCCGCGTGCCATCCGGAAAGAAGCACACTGGCGTTCGCATGTCCTCTGTCGGCTCCACTCCGATCGCGCGGCACTGATCGTCCGTGCGTAGCTCGATCCATTCAAACGGCACATCATTGCGCCGGAGAAAATCCCGGATCGCATACGCTCGAGAGCACCCCACCTTGCCGTAGATCTTTACCGGTGGTCCGGAGTGAGATGTATCTGGGGCGGAATCTGTCATGGTATGTCTCCTGGAGCGTATTAATTGCGCGGAGCGCCATATGGAACCTTGTCGGCGCTGAGGCTCCGCGACACCTGTCAGCCATACCCGACAACGTCATCGGGCGAGGAGCAGCCTTTCATCCTCGCCTTCGAAATAGGCAAGCTTCCCCGGGATGCATGACAGAATCGTTCCCATTCCTGTGCCGCTCACGTTTTCGAGCGCGGATTCAAGGTCCGACTCCCTTCCATCTATCTCGGCATCTTCCGATATGACCCAGCACATCTGCCCGGCGCCCTTCGACTTTAATAAACGAAGGACATTCTCGTTTCCCTGAACTTGTCTGTCCCAAAGCGCAAGGCTTGGATCCACCTTCCATAGAACCGGAGTTGCAAACCTTCGATCAAACCAGCGAAAATGTCCGAGCTCCTGCACGAATTTTTTTCTATTCTTGGGATTTGCAATAAACGTCAAGAATCGCTCTTGTTTGTTCCGCAGCACGAACGCACGTATCGTTTCTTGCTCGTGTTCAAGGAGCGGAAATTCGGTTCTTGCCATAGCTTCATCCTAAGAGATTCGGTTGTGGAATCCAAGCGACCGTGATCGTGGGTCAGGACAATCACAATTCAGCGACCTCGCCCCTTGCATCTCGCCTCGCCTCGTGCGAGCCTGAATATCCTGTGAGCGAATCCGAAAATCGCCTGAAAGATTCCGCGAGCCCTTATCTCCGTTCCGCCGCGCACCAGCCCGTCGATTGGTACGAATGGGGCCCGCAAGCCTTCGAAGCCGCGCGCGCCGCAGCCAAACCGATCCTTCTCGACATCGGCGCCGTCTGGTGCCACTGGTGCCATGTGATTGACCGCGAAAGCTACGAAAACCCCGAAATCGCGGCGATGATCAATCAACTTTATATTCCCGTTAAAGTCGATCGCGACGAGCGTCCCGATGTGGACGCGCGCTATCAATCCGCCATCAGCGCCATCTCCGGACAGGGTGGCTGGCCGCTCACCGCCTTCCTCACGCCCGACGGCAAGCCGTTTTTCGGCGGCACCTATTTTCCGCCCGAAGACGCAATGGGTCGCCCCGGCTTTAAACGTATTCTCCTTGGCGTTTCCGAAGCATTTCGCAATAAACGCGCAGATGTCGACAACTCCGCTCGCGCTCTCGAAGAAGCCGTCGCCAAAGCTGAATTGCATCACGCCGCGCGCGGTTCGCTTGACCCCGGCATCGTCGACTCGGTGATTGAATCCGCACTGCGTCTCTTCGACGAACAACACGGTGGCTTCGGCACAGCACCGAAGTTCCCGCACGCAAGCGCTGTCGATCTGTTACTCGAGCGCTACCAATCAACCCGCGATCCTCGCCTGCTGCACGTCGCCGAACGCACGCTCGAAGGCATGGCTCTCGGCGGCGTTTATGATCAACTCGCCGGCGGCTTTCATCGCTATTCGGTTGACGAGCGCTGGTGCGTCCCGCATTTCGAGAAAATGTCGTATGACAATTCCGAGCTGCTGAAAAATTACTTGCATGGCTATCAGGTCACCGGACGCGCCCTTTTCCGCGAAACAGCCGAAGGAATCATTACTTGGATCAGCGAAATTCTCTCCGATCAGGAGCGCGGCGGATTTTACGGCAGCCAGGACGCGGACCAGACGCTCGATGACGATGGCGACTATTTCACCTGGACCCTCGCGGAAGTTCGCGCCGTACTTTCGCCCGAGGAATCCCGCGCGATCGAAATTTACTACGACGTGCAGCCCCGCGGCGAAATGCACCACAATCCGGCGAAAAATGTCCTCTGGGTCGCGTCCACGATCGACGAGCTCGCTGCGAAGCTCCAACTCGACGAAGCCGCCACTCGCATCCTCTTGGCCCGCGCCAAAGGCAAACTTCTCACTGCGCGTCGCGAGCGCCGCCCGATTCCAGCCATCGACACCACTCTCTACGTCGCCTGGAACGCGATGTTCATCTCCGCATATCTCGAAGCGGGTCGCGTGCTCCGCCGCGAGGACTGCGCTGCCTTCGCGCTTAAAACCCTCGATCGTATTCTCGCGGAAGCCTGGGACGAAGGTCTTGGCGTGCTGCACCGTGTCGGCGGGCCACGCCTCGATGGATCGCTCGACGACCTCGTGTTTCTCAGCGGCGCGCTTCTCGATGCCTGGGAATTGACCCAACAGCAGGAATACCACCACAAAGCCGAGCACTTGATGCGCATAGCCATCGAGCGCTTCGGCGATCCAGAGGGAGGCGGCTTCTTCGATCGCGCGAAAGACGCCGCTCCGATGGGTGGCCTCGAAGTTCGCCGCAAGCCAATTCAGGATTCGCCCACCCCCGCCGCAAATTCCGTCGCTGCGATTGTTCTCGATCGTCTCTACGGCTCAACGGGCGAAAAGCTCTATCGCGATTGGGCGGAGAAGACTCTCGAAGCCTTCGCAGGACTCGTTCCGCAATTCGGCCTATTCGCCGCAACCTACGGCCTCGCCGCCCTGCTTCACGAGCGCCACACGCTACAAATAGTTATCACCGGCGCAATCGGAGATCCCCACGCCGCCGCACTCAAGGGCGCTGCCAACGAAATCTACCGCTTCGGCAAATCCATGCTGCGCGTCACGCCAGAAAGAATCGCGTCTATAGAATCGCTGCCACCAGCCCTGCGCGACACACTTCCCCACCTCGACACCACCAAGCCGCAAGCCCTCGTCTGCGTCGAAACCACCTGCCACCCCCCAGTCACAGATCCCGCCAAACTAAAATCCTTACTCCTGGATGTCGCCGCCACGTCAGCAAGCACCAATCGCTAAGCCGTTGCATTTGTAGCGCTGGTCTTCAGACCAGCAGGGTCGCTTTTAGGTGTGACTGGAAACGACGTCACCCCAATCCGCCATTCGACCACCACCGCGCGAAAATGTTACCCTCTCGCCCGTCCTGCCTATGACGCCTCCGCATCAACAAACAAAACGCCTCCGTCGCGCCCCGATCGAATTCACAAGAGCCTCCAAACGCAAACACCGCCAGCAAATTACCACAACAAGAGCGACGCCATCGTCGTCCGTCCTGCACACGAATTCACCCACGCCCGGCGAAATCTCCATCTGGCCAATCACCAACGTCCCCGCGCAAGTTTCTGGCAAATAGCCGCAATCTGCGTGACCGCCTGCATTTCGCTTTTGCTTATCGAGTTCGTTGCCAACGAAACGGTTTTCGCGCAATTCTTCCCGCCTCATCTCGGCCCAGCCGATTCCTATTGGGTTCTTCGCTTCAAAGTCTGGTGGGTGGCATGGGCGCTGATTGCCTATATCGCGCTGCCAACGATCGTCATGCTTCTCTTACCCGGCAAGCGCCTGCGCGACTGCAATCTCTCCTGGCAAGGCTTCCGCCGGCATTACAGCGTCTACGTCGTCCTCTACGCAGCCGTGTTACCTGTGATCTGGCTCGTATCGCTCTCGCCTGATTTCTACAATTTCTATCCAATGTACGGTCAGGCCGGCCGTTCCTGGTTCGACCTGCTCGCGTGGGAAGGTCTGTACGCAGGCCAATTCGTCGCGCTCGAATTTTTCTTCCGCGGATTTCTGGTGGGAGGACTTTCGCGCTACATCGGAATCTTCGCCGTTCCGGTGTCCGTGATGCCTTACATGATGATCCATTTCACGAAGCCGTGGCCCGAGGCTCTCGCGTCCATCGTGGCCGGGTTGGTTCTGGGCAGTCTTGCGTGGAAGACGAAATCAATCTGGGGAGGCGTCTGCGTCCACTGCGCGGTCGCCATCACCATGGATGTGCTGGCGCTTTCGCACAAAGGCCAGCTGCCCTGGCTGCATTAGTTAGCGAGAAGTCGTCGCTATTTATCCTTGCTCGGATCCTTGGCCGGATCCTTCGGCGGAGCTGCTTTATCAACTGCGCCCGGTTCTGCACCAGGTGCGGGAACTCCAGGCTGCGCCGCAGTGCTGCTCTTGATCGAAACCAATTCCACCTCAAAAATCAGCGTCGAATTCGGCGCGATTCCGCCGCCTGCGCCGCGCTGCCCATAAGCCAGATCCGAGGGCACAAATAGCTGCCACTTCGATCCCACCGGCATCAATTGCAGCGCCTCGGTCCAGCCCTTAATTACACCACTCACCGGAAATGTCGCCGGTCCACCATGCTTGGCCGAGCTGTCGAACTCCGTTCCATCGAGCAGCGTCCCTTTATAATTGCAAATCACCGAATCGGTAGCCGCCGGTTTTGGCCCTGTGCCTTCGCTCAGAATTTTGTACTGTAAACCGCTTGGCAGCGTAACCACTCCCGCTTTCGTTTTGTTCTCGGTGAGAAACGCGTCGCCTTCCTTCTTATTCGTTTCCGCCATCTGCTGCACCTGCTCCTCCTGCTTCTTGCGCATATTCGCCTGGAGCGTCACCAAAGCAGCCTTCGCTTCATCCTCTGTCATCAACGTTTTGTCGCCCGCCAGAGCGTCCTTCATGCCCCGCTCCACTACGCCGGCGTCAATCACTTCGCTTTGCTTTTTCAGGTTCTGTCCAATGTTCATTCCAATCGCATAACTCGCCTTGTCCTTGTCGGTCTTGAGCTCAAAACCATCCGGACTCTTGGCCGCAGCCGCTGCCTGGCCGGGCTTCGTCGCGGGAGCAGTCCCCGTTTTAGGTGCGGGTGCCTGCTGACTATTCGCCGCCGGCGTCTTATTCGAACTAGATGGCGCAGCCTGTTGAGCCTGCGCGCTTCCAACCGTCAAGATAGCCACCCCGCAACAAATCACAGCAATTTTGATCGTATTTTTCATAGACAGGCATTCTCGCATTGCTCACCTGAATCCGCAAACCCGACGCCCGAATCGAACCCCTGTTCCCGATATAAGAATTGTCGCGCTTCATTTTTGCGGGCCGACACGACGACCGTAATGCTATACACTGACGAAGTCCTCATAGGAGACTCCGCGATGGGAACAAAGCCCTTCAACCCCTGGTTTGCGCTGCCAGTTGTTCTTGCCTTGCCCGTCTTCATCTCCGCGCAATCAGCGCCACATCCTCAAACCCTCGTCGTCAACGGGCAAGCCGGTAAGACCACCGTCGTCCAGGTCAACGGCCGCTCCTATGTCGACGTCGAAGCCCTCGCGCAAATTGCGAACGGCACTGTAGCCTTCAAGGACAACCAAATCACTCTGACTGTCCCCTCATCCGCATCTGGCTCCGGCACAACCGGCCAAGCCTCGCCCCCAGGTTTCTCGAAGGAATTTCTATCCGCCGCGATTGAGTCGATAGCGGCCGTCAGAGAATGGCGAATCGGAATCGCCACTGCGATCCAGAATTCCATCTCCGTCACCGATTCCTGGGTCTCCGCCTTTCAAAGGCAAGCCAGTGACAGCTTGCGTCAGACTTCTGTTGCCGCCGTTACCGCCACGGATCGCGCTGCGCTTCAACTGTTCACGAACGAATACAACAACATGCAGAGTTGGAGCGATCAGCTCATTGCGGCGCGCAAAACCCTTCAATACATGTCGCCCGAGGATATGAGCAGCGACCCGTTATTTCAGCAAATTCTCACTTGCTCGCATTCCCTCGCCGCAATCGTCGGAAGCGGTCAGTATCAGGACGAACCCGCCTGCGCGGTAAGCACCCACTAAAAGATGGTGGCCACGACGACGCCTCCCATCGTCGCGGGCCCTTTCCATCGCCGAAATAGAATTGCGCCACAAAATATTTTTGGGAGTATAGTGGGCAAAGTTTCTGTTCGTATTCGACCAGACGGAGCCCGCCCTTGGCCCGACCTGTCCAACAGACTCACCAAGTTGGTCCTTGGTCCTTTTGTGCTCCCGCCTCAGAGCTCAGCGGATGTCCGATTAGCTTTAGAGCGACGGTTGCCCTCCGATATTCGCTGATCCTTGCCCTGGCCTTCTTCTGTTTCGTCAAAGCCCAAGCGCTTTCCGCGTATCCGGCGCAACAAGACAATTCCCCTCACGGCATCATTGAAGTTCACTTGCGCTTAGCCGACGGATCTCAGTTCAGCGGGCTCGGGCGGGTGCGGATCTTGACTCAGGGCGGACCGGAACTTGCAGAGAATACAACGGACATGTCGGGCAAGGCGACCATCTATGATCTTCCACCGGGAAACTACATCGTGGAAGCGAGCGCTGCCGGCTATCTCGAGGTTAGGGAAGATGTTCATCTCGAGATGCGATGGAGCCTTGTAACGATCGCGCTGATAATGAAGCCGGACGAGATGGGCCTGCCCAAAAAAGAAGGTGCGTCAGCCGCCCCCATTCTCGCTCCGAACGCGCGCAAGGAGGTCCAAAAAGGTCTCGAAGCCTTTGAAAAATCGAACCTGGTTCTGGCTCGAAAGCATTTCGAAAACGCCCTCGCCATGGCTCCTGGCAATCCCGACGTTCAATTCTTGATGGGCGCGCTCGAAGCGCAGGAAAAGAACTTCACCGCGGCTGACCAGCATCTTGAAAAAGCGATTCAGATCTATCCCAATCACGCCCGTTCCCTTCAATTGCTCGGCGAACTCTACAACCAGCAGGATCGAGGCAAAGACGCCGTCCCGCTTCTGGAAAAGGCCGTCGCCCTTCAGGATGGCTCGTGGAGATCGCACTGGGCTCTCGGCGTCGCTTACTTGAAAACCAACGAGCCGCGCAAAGCTCTACAGCAAGCCGACCGCGCCATCACTCTCGGAAAAGGGGCTGCAGGCGTAGCGCATTTGTTAGAAGCTCAGGCGCTGATAGATCTCCGGCAATTCGACGCTGCAGAAACGTCACTGCAAGCATTCATTCGGGATGACCCGGCGAATCCCTACTCTCCAAAAGCTCACGCGGCCCTTGATCTCGTCCACGAGCGCCAAAAAGACGAGCTCACCAGCATGCCTCTGGCTATCAGCGACACGAGACGTTTCGTCGCTATAGCCGATTTGAACGTCGGTGTCACACCTTCAAAGGATTCGATATGGGCGCAGCCTGGAATTGACGATTCTGTGCCAAGCGTTTCGCCAAGTGTGTCGTGCTCCTCATCCCAGGTTATTGGACGAGTAGGAAAGCAAGTTGAAGAATTGATGTCGTCACTCGAAAAATTCAGCGCTACAGAGCGCGTGAACCATTTCACCGTAGACAAGCAAGGAGGACTGCGCGCCCCGCAAATTCGTTCCTTCGAATACGTAGTTTCGGTGAAGCAGCTCCCGCATGGACTCATCGCACTCGACGAATACCGCGACGGCAGTCTCGATCCTTCGCAGTTTCCGGCATCAATCGCCACGAACGGTCTGCCGGCCATGGCTCTCGTCTTCCATCCCCAAATGAGTTCCGATTTCAATTTCGTTTGCGAAGGTATGGGCCAGGTTTCAGGCAGTCCTGCATGGCAGGTTCATTTTCAGCAAAAGCCGGATCGTCCCAGCCGCATTCACGCTTATGTGATTGCGGGGAACTATCATTCGGTTCCGCTCAAAGGACGCGCATGGATTGATGCGGCCACCTATCAGCTCGCGCGTCTCGAATTCGAGCTCGTCAAGCCCATGCCCGAAATTCATCTCCTGCGCGAACGCGTCTCAATCGATTACGCTCCGGTGCAATTCCGCTCTCGCGACGTGCAGCTCTGGCTCCCGTCCCATGCGGATTTGCTCATATCCCGCGACAATAAGGCTTTCTTCCGCACTCACTCTTTCAGCAATTTTCAGCTCTTCAGCGTCGGCACCGGACAACAGCTGCAAGTCCGCAAAGAATCCTACAGTTTCAAGAATCTCACCGATGGCGACGTGAGTGGCCAGCTCACAATCACTCCGAAAGAAGGAAGTGCGCTCAGCTCCGTTTCCATCACCTTCACGATCCCTGCTCGTCAGGTTGTGATTAAGCTCGTTGGCTCAGGCAAAGACCTGAATATCTCCCCCGAATCGATTGGCTCAGCCCGTTTTGTGTACTCGGGCTCTCCCGGCGCGGTACAAGCCGACGCAATGCTCACCAGGGAAAGCACACTCGAAGTCGTCCCGGAGTTTCGGCCTCTCGCCTCTGCCCCCTGATTCGGCTCAGCCACACATTTTTCTTTCATTTCGCGGCCTGCTTGGCAGGCGGCGGTATCACGATGATCACTGCGTCCGGCTGTCCTGCCCGGATCAGGTGCGGCATGTTCGCTGCGGCCGGAGGCGTACCGATATCCTTGTCGGTCGCATACGGGTCATAGAACATCAAGTGCGGCGGCAAATGAACCATCTTGTTTAGCTGCTGGACGTAAAGATATCCGGCATCCGACATCATGTACACAATCCCGGGCTTCTGCGGCGCTCGAAATTTTCCGGACTTGTAGCCTTCCTCGATCGCGGCCTTCACTTCATCCTCGTTCTTGCCTTTCGCGCGCATCTCTTCGGCGAGAAATCTCGATTGCAAGGTCGTCGCGCTGCCTTCCGCGTCAAAACAAGTCGGCTCCAGGTTCAGCGGGTCCTGCCTATCCACAAAGCACGAAAATCCGTTCAAGCCATCACGCACTTTCACGTAACCGCTGCGTTCCAGAACGTATACCGTAGCCCTGCCTGAAATTTCAGGCGGCGCGGCGCTCTCCGCCAGCTTGATTTTTTCTTCTCGCGGCAGTGAAAAATCGTAGGTGGGCCGCGGTTTTTCCGCCTGCGCAAACGCAGCTGAATGGATGCCGAGGAGAATGCCCGTCAGGAGCCCGGTTGTGAGTATTGTGCGCACGGATGGCCTCCCGCGCGGAACCACGCCCCGGTTTCAAATCCCGCACGCCGTATGACCCCGATAGACGAAGCCTTCGTTCTTCCGTTAGCCCTTGCTGTTGAAGTTGCTGGCCTCACCCCCCGGTGACATAATGAGTGATTCCGATCAGCCTTGAATCAGCTGAATCGCGAATGGGGGGATGCTATGGCGATGAGAGATGCTTGGGTTGAAAAACGGACTGTTTCCACAAATGGTGGCACAAGAAACTTCTCGCAGATGCATTACGCGCGCAACGGCGTCATCACCGAGGAAATGGAATACGTCGCCCGCCGCGAAAAGCTCGAGCCCGAACTCGTCCGCAGCGAAGTCGCGCGCGGCCGCGCCATCATCCCCGCTAATATCCATCACCGCAATCTCGAACCGATGGGCATCGGCGTCGCCTTCTTCTGCAAAATCAACGCCAACATCGGAAACTCCGCCACCACCTCCAATGTCGGCGACGAACTCGAAAAGCTCCATCGCGCCGTCCACTACGGTTCTGACACCGTGATGGACCTCTCCACCGGCGGCGATATCCCCGGCATCCGCAAAGCCATCATTGACGCGTCCCCGGTTCCCATCGGCACCGTGCCGATCTACGAAGCGATCTCCCGCGTCCGCCGCGCCGAGGATCTGAATATCAACGTCATGCTCGAAGTGATCGAAGAGCAAGCCGAGCAGGGCGTCGACTACATGACCATCCACGCCGGCGTCCTCCGCGAATTTCTTCCGCTTGTGCGCAACCGCATCACCGGAATCGTCAGCCGAGGCGGTGCTCTCCTCGCGCAATGGATGAGCGCCCACAAACAGCAGAATTTCCTCTACGAGAATTTCGACGCCATCTGCAAAATTTTCCAGAAGCACGACGTCAGCTTCTCGCTTGGTGATGGCCTCCGTCCCGGCTGCCTGGCCGATGCCAGCGACGAAGCGCAATTCGCCGAGCTGAAAGTCCTCGGCGAGCTCACCAAAAAAGCCTGGGAATACGACGTGCAGACCATGATCGAAGGTCCCGGCCACATCCCCCTCGACCAGATCGAGTTGCAAGTGAAAAAAGAAAACGAGCTTTGCTACGAAGCTCCGTTCTACACGCTCGGCCCGCTCGTCACGGACATCGCTCCTGGCTACGACCACATCACCAGCGCAATCGGAGCTGCCATGATCGGCTGGCACGGCGCGTCAATGCTCTGCTACGTCACGCCGAAAGAACATCTCGGCTTGCCGAACGCCGATGACGTCCGTCAGGGCGTGATCGCCTACAAAATCGCCGCACACGCAGCCGACGTCGCACGCCATCGCCCCGGCGCTCGCGATCGCGACGACGCTCTCAGCTACGCCCGCTTCCTCTTCGATTGGAACAAACAGTTCGAGCTCTCGCTCGATCCCGAAACCGCCCGCGCCATGCACGACGAGACATTGCCCGACGATTTCTACAAGGAAGCAAAGTTTTGCAGCATGTGCGGCCCAAAATTCTGCTCGATGAACGCGACGCAAATCGCCGACATCTACCAAGGCCACGACCAAAAGGATCGCGAAGAAAAATTCGCCCAGCTCCTCACAAAAGTCGAGCCAACGCTCGTCAAGCTCGACGTGCCGGCAGCCGGTCAAGCCCAACCCGCGGCGAAGTCTTCAACCGCCTCGTCTTAGCAAGTTCTGTAGGCACCGGCTGAGCTTCTAGCAGAGGTGAGAACGTGTGGATTGGTAGCAGTCCTTGGCAAAACCTCAACGACCTTCCAGACGAGCCTCGTCTTGGTGCTCGCTTGATAGCAACCGGCGCTTTCGTCGAGATGATTCGATGGAGTTGGCCACACGTTTTCCCGGCGTCATATCACAGAGCAAACGCGAGTTTCATCGCCCACACGGGCTGGCTGCTAACGAAAAACCGATCGCCACTCTCGCTTGGCGAGGCGCTGTTGATTGGTGGAGCGATGGCAATCGTATGCGGTGCATTCATCTTCTTCCGAAAGGGATGGTGGTGGTGGGCAGAGCACAGGGACGAGAGAGATATCACCCGAATTGACCTGAAATGAGCGTCGTCGCAAAATCGTGGTGTGCCTCGTCCTAACGGATTCGCGCGCCGCGCGTCTGTTTATGTGGTTTATACAATTATCCCGGGTTGCCGGGATGAGGCGTAAATGTAGCTCACCTCTTTAGAGGTGAGGCTGTGCTGCGTGAGCTTCAGGATCGCGCATACGGAAACGACCAAACGAAGCCGTTGACAATAGGCGAACAAAAAGCGAAACTACGCAACGCATCAAATCACCCTTAAAGGAGGGCATCACCATGCCAATGAACCAAGCATTCCTAGCTGAATTCGATCAGGAATTTGCCAACACCCGCAAAACCCTCGAGCGCGTCCCCGATGACAAGTGGGACTACAAGCCCCACGCCAAGTCCGGAACGATGGGCTGGCTAGCGAACCACATCGCCATGATGCCCGGCTGGGCCGCCTCCATGTTCCAAACCGATAATTTCGACGTCGCCCCCGGCGGCAAGCAAGTTGAAATGCCCAACGGCAAGAACCGCAAAGAAATTCTCGCCATCTTCGACGAAGGTGCCAAGCAAGCCCGCGCCGGCCTCGCCAGCTCCTCCGACGAGCAACTCATGAAGACGTGGTCGCTGCTGCAAAACGGCCAGCCCGTCTTCAGCATGCCGCGCGCCGCGGTTCTTCGCGCCATGATCATGAACCACCTGATCCACCATCGCGCCCAGCTAACCGTCTACTACCGTCTCAACGATGTCCCAGTGCCCGGCCTCTACGGCCCATCAGCCGACGAAGGCCAACAGCAAGCCGCCGCCAAGTAGCGTAGGCTTCAGCCTGCGCCAACGTGACGCCAAGCCAAAGCTCCCAATGCTTGGCTAAGCCGCCCGTTCGTTCTTTTCTTCAGCGAACGCCCGGGCGCTGCCACCTCTCACAGTAGGGGCACGGCATGCCGTGCCCGAATGCGGCGCACCGACGCGCGACCCATCAAGCGATGGTGTCGGATGCAACGTTCGTCACTCTGAGGCCATCCTCGACGGATGGTCTCAGAATTTCAGCGTTGTCAATTGCTTCACGCCAATCACAATTCATTTTCCGCGACACGCCCTGCTAGAATCTTATCCAGCGAAAATTCCATGCCCGACCCAAAACCCCAAAATCAACTCCGCGAAGAATTCAACCGCTGGGCCGACGCCGGCAAAGGCGAATCCATGGAGCACGAACACTGGCCCATCACCAAGCCAGTCCTCGAACTCATGCAAATCGCCCCCGATGAAAACATCCTCGACGTCGGCTGCGGCTCCGGCTGGCTCTCCCGCACTCTCGCGAAAGGCGTCCCCGAGGGCCGCGTCGTCGGCATGGACATCTCCGACGAAATGATCCGCCGCGCCCGCCAAGCCAGCGTGGATTACGCGAATCTGGTTTTCGTTGTAGGTGAAGTAACCGAAATTCCCTGGGAGCAAAATTTCTTCACGAAGGCAATCTCAGTCGAGTCGTCCTACTACTGGCCCGACCCGGCAAAAGGCCTCCGCGAAATTTACCGCGTCCTGGCCGAACACGGCTCCGCATGGATCCTCATTAACTTCTACCGCGACAATCCCCACAGCCACCAATGGGCCGAAAAACTCGAAATCCCCACACACTTGTTTTCAGCTGAAGAATGGGCCCAACTTTTCCGCGATGCCGGATTCCAGGACGTTGCCCATCGCCTAATCCCCGACCCCACGCCCAATTCCGAAGTCTACACAGGCCGCTGGTTCCGCGACGCCAAACAACTAGCCGAATTCCGCGCCATAGGCGCCCTACTAATCCACGGCGCAAAAAAATCATAACGACGTTGCGGGCCTCTTTTGTCTTGCCATCGCGCTTCAATTAGCGTATATACATAAATATGTTCTCTTGGGACGCCGCGAAGGCTCTTCATAACCTTCGCAAGCACGGCGTCTCCTTCGAGGAAGCGGCAACCGTTTTCGCCGATCCCGAAGCGCTCGATTGGGCTGATACGGTGCATTCGGGCGATGAGCAGCGTTCCAAGCGCCTGGGAAAATCAGGGCTCGGACGCATACTGCTCTTGGTTTACACGATCCGGAGGATGAAAGATGGCAAAGAAACGATCCGCATCATCAGCGCACGCCAGGCCAGCCGCAAAGAGCGCGCGGCATATTCCGGACTCACGGATTGATTTTTCCGATATTCCGGAATCCACTGACGCTGAGCTCAAGCGCGCCCGCCGCGTTGGTCGGCCCAAATCACCCTACGCAAAACAGCTCATCGCGATCCGCATCGATCCGCGACTGCTCGCCCGCCTTCGCCGTCTCGCGCGCCGCCGTCAAAAACCCTACCAGACCATGATCCACGAGCTTCTCGAGCGTGCGGCCAAGGCCTAGGTTTTCATCGCGCTACAGGGCCCTCGCATACACACGCCGCTGGGAGAAAATTCGTGTCAGTAGGGGCACGGCATGCCGTGCCCGGCGAAAGAACTTGGCGCGGCTAACCCAGTTACGCGAGGCTCGCGCCTTTCGGTTCTAAGCGGCGCACACGCGATACTCGCAAAGGGTAGAATCAATCGCACGCTATTTTCAAAATGATAGTTAGATCGGAACAAATTCGCCTTTCCGCAACCGATTTAAGCAACCACCTGGCCTGCCGCCATCTCACCGTTCTCGACCTTCAGGTCGCCCGCGGCACAAGGCCCGCTCCCGGTTTCAGTTCTCCCGATCTTCGAGTCATTCAAGAGTTGGGACTCAGACACGAGGCCGCTTACCTCGCGTCGCTCACGGAGCGCGGTTTCTCAATCGCCGACCTTCGCGGTTTTCGAAATGACGAAACGGCCGCAGCCGAAACTCAAACGCAAATGGAAAAGGGCATTGACGTGATTGCGCAGGGAACTTTGGCAGTCGGCAGATGGTTTGGGCGTCCTGATGTCCTGCGCAAAGTGCAAAAGCCGTCCGCGTTCGGCGATTGGTCGTACGAAGTTTATGATTGCAAACTTGCCCGCGAGACGAAAGCAACCACGATCCTCCAATTAGCCCTCTACTCGGACTTACTGGCTACCGTGCAGGGCTACGCTCCCGAGTTCATGTACGTTGTGCCTCCCGCGATCCACTTCGCAGAAGAGGCTCACCGAATCGCCGACTACGCGGCCTACTTCCGCCATGTCAAAGCGCGCCTTGAAAAATCCTGCGATCGAGGAGAGGCGGAGCCAACGTATCCCGAACCGTGCGCCCATTGTGACGTTTGCCGGTGGTACAAAGAGTGCGATTCAACGCGAAGAGCCGATGACCATCTTTCGCTCGTCGCGGGAATCTCGCGCTTACAACGGAATCAATTCGTCGCGTGGGATGCAGCCCGCGTGGCGAGTCTCGCGGTATTTCCGATTCCACTGAAGCAAAAACCACTCCACGGGTCGCGTGAGTCTCACGAGCGAGTGCGCGAACAAGCGCGCGTCCAGGTAGATGGACGTGTGCAGAGCAAGGCTGTTCACGAATTGCTCGCGATAGCAGAAAACACTGGCTTTTGCAGATTGCCGGCGCCTTCGCCCGAAGACATGTTTGTCGACCTCGAGGGCGACCCGTTCGTAGGCATCTGCGGACAAGAATACTTGTTCGGTTTTGTCGCACGCGCGCAAGACCAGGGTTTGACCTACGAGAAACGTTGGGCCCTCACCCCTGAACAGGAAAAAATCGGTTTCGAATGGCTAGTGGACGAAATAATTCGGCGCTGGAAAGAAGATCCCGCAATGCACGTCTACCATTTCGGATCCTACGAAACCGCGGCCTTCAAGCGCTTAATGGGCGCCTATACCACCCGCGAAGATGAAATCGATCGCATGCTCCGCGCCAAAATCTTCGTTGACCTCCACACGATATGCAAGCAAGCGGTTCGAGCCAGCGTGGAAGAGTATTCGCTGAAGGCCCTCGAGAGTCTCACTCAGTTCGTCAGGCGCACCCCCTTGTCAGAATCGCGCGCAGCGATGAGATACGTGGAGCATGGGCTCGAACTCGGCCGCACAGAAGATGTTCCCGACGAATTCAAACTCTCGCTAGAAGGCTACAACTCCGAAGACTGCCATTCCACAGCAGCATTGCGCGGATGGCTGGAGGCGGAGCGGCAAAGACTGGTGGAAGGCGGGCAAGTAATTCCCAGGCCGGAGGTTGGCGATGGCGCGCCGTCCGAGGAGCTTGACGAGCGGCAGAAGAAAGTTGCTGCGTTGGTCGCTCAACTGACCGCGGACATTCCGTTCGAACCAGCGGACCGATCCGACGAGCAGTCCGCCCGTTGGATGCTGGCGCAACTCCTCGATTGGCATCGCCGCGAAAACAAGGCGAGTTGGTGGGAGGGTTATCGCCTGGCCGATCTCGACGACGAAGATTTAATGGAGGAAAGAGCGGGGCTGGCAGGGCTGCGTTTCGTGAAACGGATCAGCGCTGAGCGAGGAATTCCAGTAGACCGCTACGCGTTCGAAAAGCAGGAAACGGAAGTCCGTGCGGGAAAGGAACTTTACCGCGAAAATCAAAAATTTGGGGAGGCTGTCGCGGTCGATCTCCTGGCCAAAACGCTCGACATCAAAAAAACAAAGAAGACCGCGGAAGTTCATCCACCCGCGTTGTACGTTTGGGACCGGCCGATGAACGTGAATAACCACGCGGATTCTTTACTCGAACTCGGCGAGTGGGTGAGAGACAACTGCGTGAGCACGGGCCTCGACTCGCCTGGCAAGTTTAGAGCCGCTCGCGATCTCCTGCTGCGAAGGGCGCCTCGGCTCTTGCGAGGGGAGACCATAGCAGCGAAGTTGGGAGAGGAGCCCAAGAATACGGCTGGCAGAATTGCCTGTGCTCTTGATGAATCCGTGTTCGCGATACAGGGTCCGCCCGGCGCCGGGAAGACCTACACCGGCGCGCGAATGATTTGCGAGCTGGTGAAACGCGGAAAGAAAATCGGAATCACGGCGCTCAGCCACAAAGTCATTCGTAAATTGTTGGATGAAGTCGTCGAGGCCGCGCGTGAAGAGAAAGTTCAGGGAGTGAGGTGCTTGCAGAAAGTTAAAATCAAAGAAGCCGGTGCTGATGCGAGTGAAATCGAAATCACAACAGACGAGGACGCTCCACTCACCGCATTGCATTCGGGCGCGGCCAATGTGGTTGGCGGTACATCGTGGCTCTGGACGCGCCCCGAATTTTCGGATGCAGTTGATGTGCTGTTCATTGATGAAGCGGGGCAGATGGCTTTGGCGGATGTCGTGGCCGTCAGCAGGTCGGCCAAAAATATTGTGTTGATTGGCGACCCTCAGCAACTCGACCGCCCGCTGAAGGGAAGCCATCCGCCGGGCGCTGAGAGTTCAGCTCTGCAACACCTGCTCGGCGATCACCAAACGATTCCCGACTCGATGGGATTGCTGTTGCCGGAAACGTGGAGACTTCACCCGAATATTTGCACATTCACTTCCGATCTTTTCTACGAAGGACGCCTGAGCCCCCGGGGCTTTACGCGCAACCGGGAAATTTCCGGACACCCGTGGTTGAGCGGAGCCGGCTTGTGGTTTGTCCCGGTAGATCATCAGGCCAACCGCAATTCGTCGGCCCAAGAAGTCGAGGTAATTGCCCGCATTGTTGAGAGTCTACTGCGACCGGAAGTGAAGTGGAGCCGCAGCGAAGGAAATCCTCGACGCCTCACCGCAGACGACATCCTGATCGTCGCGCCATTCAACGCGCAAGTTGCCGACCTTACTGCGCGCATGCCTGACGTACAAATCGGCACGGTGGATAAATTTCAGGGGCAGGAAGCGCCGGTCGTAATTTATTCGCTCACGACATCGTCGCCGGAAGACGCCCCGCGCGGAATGGAATTCCTCTACAGCCTCAACCGACTGAATGTTGCCACTTCAAGGGCAATGTCCAACGTAATCCTGGTCGGAAGCCCGAGACTCTTCGAGCCAGAGTGCCGGAATCCTCGTCAGATGAAGCTGGCGAACGCATTGTGCCGCTATCTGGAACTGGCCAACGCGGTTGACCCGCTGGCAATCGATAGAAACTAAAAAATCCACAGGTTGTACGCAGTTGTACGAATTGCGCCCTGAAATTTCTGCTCTAAGATTGTCACGCAGGTTGCAGATCTAGGGTCGTTTGAGGGCCTTTTGAAGGTCCCCGAGGGCCGGTTAGGGCCCATCGGGGGGCCATCGGTGTCCATCGGGGCCATCGAGCTCACTCTTATGCGCTACCAACGGCAGATTCGGGCGGTTCGCCAGCGCGGCCGGCGCAATGCGCACCGCTACCCCACCGCCAAGGACAAGACGGCCCGCGCCTTCGCCGCCTACGTCGACCTCTGCGAGGCCGCCGAGTACCTCACCGAGCAGATGCGCAGCCAGCTTGCCACCTTCGACCTCTCCACCTTCCAGTTTCGCCTGCTGGCCACGCTTCTCCACAACGGCGCGCAGTACGAGAGGGCGATCGCCCACCAGTTCCAGTGCTCGCGGCAGAACGTCTCGCGCGTGATCAAGAGCCTCGAGCGGAGGGGCGCCGTGGAGCTATGCCGTGTGTCCGCGCACAGCGCGAGCGGAGCGGATGCGACGCAGGGCCGCCGTCCGGACCCACGGCTTATCGTGGTGCGCCTGACAGAAATGGGCGAAAGCCTGATCCGCTACGTCTTCCCGGTGCACGCCAAGGTGGTGAAGGCGGAAATGAAAGTCCTCGACGGACGCCAGCAGGAAACGCTGAGCCGCATGTGCGTCAAGCTACGCGAAGGCGACGCTGTAAAATTTCTGAAGGAGCTGATGATTCTGCGAGGGGAGAACCGGGAAGACTGACCGCCTCGTCGCAGCCCCAATGGTCCCTGCGCTCAACACCGCGGTGCCGCCCCGGCTTTTTCGAACCCGCATGGAGTAAGAAATAATACATCGGTATTGACGTACATCATGTTTGACGTACAATGTAACTGATGAGGGTTAATTTAGGCGGTATTCTGGCACCAGCGGTATTCTGGCACCAGAGGACGTAGTTGGCAGGGACATGCTATGTGGGGCTTACTGCAAAGACTTGGCGGCACCGAGATTGGGCACGTCAAGCTCCCCGAAATCAAGGAGCATTGGAAAAGCCTGCTGTTCGCACTCTTCGACGATATTTTCGGCGTTACGATGCTCCGAGTGATTTTCTTTTGGGATGAGTTACCTCTGTTTATTAACAACGTTCAGTCCAGCTGTGGCGAGAAGGAAGCGATGGAGCTCCTTGACGCGCTTAGAGCGTTGCGCCAGAAGTACGCGAACCTGCGAATGGTGTTCACTGGCTCTGTCGGCATACACCAGGTCATCGGAACTCTCAGGAAACACGGGTATGCGAACGATCCGACCAACGACATGGTCACAATTGAGGTGCCGCCTTTGCAGCCGGCCGATGGAACGCTCCTAGCTGAACTATTGCTCGAAGGGGAAGGCGTTGAAGCGGTGGACGGTGCTCGGACGACCGGAGACGCGATTAGCTCCGCCGCTGGTCATATTCCGTACTACATCCAATACTTGGTTTCAACGATTCGAAATTCAACGGACAAAGTGTGTAGCGGCGAGATCCAGAAGTACTTGGATGGGCTCATAGCAGATCCCAATGACGCGGCTCACTTTGACTATTACCAAACAAGGTTGACCACCTACTATGGCGCCCGCGAGGCCGCGCTCGCTCTTCAGGCGCTCGATGTAATTGCCGTTAACGATCGAGCTATGGGATTCAACGAACTGTTCAATCTGGTCAAGCATAAGAATTCTAGTGCCGACGACGAATTGTGCCGTCAGGTATTACAGGTGCTCCTGAAGGACCACTATCTCGTTCGAGCACCCAATGGAACATATACCTTTCGCCACTCAATTGTGCAGCGATGGTGGGCGTTCACGAGAGGTTGAGATGCCAATATTTTCGACATTTAGTCCTTCTGCCATGCCTGCAGACCTAATTGAAGGTACCTTTGTCCAACGTCAGGCCCTGGCCGAACGCCTTGTGGATATTTTCGAACTAAGTGCTCGGACGGCTGCTAAGCACAATGTGCTTCTTGTAGGTCCTCGGGGAATCGGAAAGTCACATCTCTTATCCGTCGTATATCACCGACTTAAGAACCGCGAAGACCTGGCTGACAAACTTTGCATCGCTTATCTGAGAGAAGATGAATGGGGATTAAATTCCTTTCTCGATCTCTTGCTTCGAGTGTGGCGAGCAGCATGTGAAGAAGCAAAACTGGAGTGCTCCGATAATATTGCTGCTCTTAAGGCAAGCAGCCCGGAAGCCACGGAACAAGTGTGGAATCGCTTGCGAAGTCTTCTTGGGAACAGAACGCTCCTCTTGATTGTAGAAAACCTCGATGCCGTATTCGAAGGAATAGGGGAGCAAGGTCAAAGGCAATGGCGAGCACTCATCCAGACGCATCCTCAATGGGCGATACTCGCGACAACCCCTGCCCTCTTCACCGCCATCTCCCGGCAGGTCTCGCCGTTCTACGGCTTTTTTGAGGTCATACACCTGTCGCCGCTTTCATTTGAAGAGGCGATCACCCTTCTTCAAAGACTCGCAAAATTGAACAATGATTCAGAGACCGAGACGTTCTTGGGTACAGCTTCAGGGCGAGCGCGTGTGAGGGCTGTACAACATTTGGCCGGCGGCAATCACCGGATTTTTGTCCTCTTCTATGACTTTTTAAATCAAAGTCGCTCGGAACCACTTGTAGTCCCCCTGCTTAAGACCATCGACGCCCTTACCCCCTATTACCAATCACAGATGGCGAGACTGTCCTTGCAACAACGTAAAATTGTCAATTTTCTCTGTGAACATCAGACCCCCGCAACCGTGACCGCTATCGCGAATAGCTGCCTCACTACCCATCAAACTGCTGCCAATCAACTCAAGCATCTTCTAGGGCAACGTTACGTCAGAGTTGACCGGGTCGGGAGAGAAGCATTTTACGAATTGGCAGAGCCTCTAATGCGGATTTGTGTCGAAGCGAAAACTCATCATGAGCGTCCGTTGGACCTCTTGGTTGACTTCATTCGTTATTGGTTCTCCCGCGAGGAGCTTCGGCAGAAACTATCTCACACGGGTGATCGAGATCCCTCGAGGAACTACTTCGCGGCCGCACTACGAGGTTACGATGCGCACGATGCGCACAATCACCTGGATACACCGATCGCCGAACTCTGCGTGGCGTTAACTTTAGGAAAAGATACGCCTGAACGACTGCAAGATAAAGCACGGGAACTCGCTCAGCTTAGCAAAATAGCGGAAGATTGGGATCATTATACGAGAGCAGTGATTCGGTCAGGAGAATGGGATGACGCTGTACCCATGTTGGAAGAGGCTCTCGCGAGGGAGCCGAACAACACCGACGTTCTCCGATCGTTGGGCCTTCTATACCGCGTTTCTGGGTCGATCGAACGAGCGCAGGGTGCCCTAGACCGCGCCATTGCGCTTCGGCCCAGATCTGCAGCCTTGCTTTTGGATCAGGCACAATTGTTTCTCCAGCAGAAACAGAACGAACAAGCCCTGAAGGCGTGTGAAGAGGCGGCCGAATTAGATCCTGACGCAGCATCGTTCAGTGCGGTGATGTGCGCTCGAATCTTAGTAGCGATGGCCCAATTCGAAGCGGCACGACAACGTCTAACTCCATTCGTATCTCAAGGCTACGCAGTTCCAAGCCTTTTCTCGATTTATGGCGTGACTTTCTTCAGCGAGGAAAAGTTCCAGGATGCCCTCGAATATTTTGATAAAGCGGTTCGGGCGAATGAATTTGACTCTGAAGCCTGGGGAAATCGGGCAATCGTTCTTTGTAAGCTAAAGCGGTACGACGAGGCGCTCGAGTCCGTTGATCGGGCTACAGAATTAGGTGCAGAGTCCAAATTTCTGCCGTACACGCGCTGCCAATCCCTCTTAAAGCTAGGTCAATATGAACTCGCGGTGAAATCAGCGACTCCAGAGGAGTTATCGCACTGCATCTTTCACTTGATGCAAGACCTTCTGACGCTTCATCCTAAGCAAGGGAGACTACAACAAGATCTTTGGACTCTTAGCAAGGCGAGCGACTCCCACGCGTGGCAAGATGCTTTTCTGGGAGGTCTCACCGAGTTTGCAAACGCCATGAAAGACTTTGAATCCGAGGAAGAACTCAAAGATCTGTCTACATGGAATATGGCATTGAACGAGCTATTTGCAGGTCAGGAGCGTTTTTCCATTTTGCTAAATTTCCTTGATGTACTAACGAGAGTCAAGGTATTCGACGACCGAAAAGCTCTTCTTGGATTGCCACGGGAACAAAGGCTTTTAATAATTGGAGAAAAAAGAGAAGAAGATTTTCTAAATCGAAGTGAGGGATGAACGCTGGTGGCTTGGTGAGGCCGTGGCGTATTGCGAGTTTTCCCATGCGCCTTCGCCCGCTGGCGCGACAAGGGCGGCCAAGGTAGATCATCTATGACTCCATTTTTAATACAAGGTACCGCTATTAAATCTCAACGCAATCCTTTTACAAACAGCAACTTGACAATTTCTAATAGGCGGCAAACAGGGGGTACAAGCGCCGTCATTCCGTCGGCACCGAGCGGAGATTCGAGCGCAGAGGAGAGAGATCCCTCGACTGCGCTCCCTTCGTACTCAGGGCAAGCGGGATGACGGCGGTGGGAGACGGGCAGGGCGAAACGTAAAGAGCCGGCAGGATGCCGGCGGTACGAAAAGCGAAGGCGCCGGCCAGAGGCCAGCGGTACAAGGGAAAGGGCGACACGTAAGCGCTTCCAATATTCCTGCAGGTTGTCCGATACATTCGCAACCAGGAATCCCATCACAGGAAAATGAACTTCGAAACGGAATTTCTCGCTCTATTGAAGAAGCACAATGTGGAATTCGATCCGAAATTTGTCTTTGGGTAGGTGTCGCACCTACGGCGCTTGCAATTCTTTTTCTTGCTTTCCCAGTCCTTACGGACTGGGCTAACTTCTGCCGCGCCTCCTGCGCTTTACGAAAATAAGCGCGGATCGAATGAGCACAGCCAACGTGTGAACATCGCTCTTACAAGGCGGAGAGAGGTCCCTCGGCTGCTCTCGGGATGACAAGCGCAGTGCGACGAGCAGCGCGAAATGCAAAGAGCCGGCAAGATGCTCTTCGGCTCCGCTCAGGACAAGCCTCCGTTACAAGAGAAAAGACAACAGCTGCGGGTGATGCTCTAAATCTGTGTTGCTGGTGGTGGGGAGCGTATGAATTTGGCAAGCCATTTTATTCTCCGGCCCATGTTAGCAGTTCCGTCACAGACCAAACGTGGTCTGCGATTCCGGCTTGCATCGCGGGCGTAACGCGGAGAGATTGATGCACGCGGCAGAAGTTGAAGAAGGCCATGTACAGATGAATCGCGGCTGTCAGATGTTCGAGCGTCTTGCTGAAACCGAGACTCAATCTCGTGAAGCGGCGAAGGTGCGTTCGCACGCTAAGATTGGCGCGTTCGACATGGCTAGTGCTGATTCGTTCGAGCTTGGGGTCTCCGCTGATGCTTATTGGGATGGTCGCCGTTACCTTGGACGGGTTGTACCACTCCGGGCCTTCGCCGTCAGACGTTCCGTAGATTTTCAGCAGTTGGGCGAAATCAATATCGGCACCAAACGATTCTTCGATGGCGGGAACGTAGTTGCGGAGTCCATCGGTCGTAATCTGGAATCTGCCGACAACGCGCTCGCTCAAGTCGCGGATGAAATCGTAGGCTCCGGAGCCTTGGCGCTTGGCCACAAGATACGAGAGAACCATTTTCGTTTCGGAATCAATCGCCATCCAAATGTATTGGTCTCCCCATTCCTTCGGCTTGTCTCCGTAGAGATGGGCTTCTTTGGTGTGAACGAAAGTCCAAAGCTCATCAGCTTGAACAAATCGCGGACGGATATTCCGCACGCGGGCATCGAAAAGAGTCCGAGATTTTTTGCCAACGGTGAGAAGCAGGGAAAGAATCGTGCCTTGGTGCGTTCCAGTAAAACGGGAGATGGCGCGGATGCTCATCCCTTCAACCAAAAGAGTGACGATCTGCGCGGCTCTCTCTGTCGAAATGTAGTGGCGTCCGAGCGGTTTTTGGCGGGGTTCCGAGAAAGTACTTTTGCAGGAGGGGCAACGGAATCGCTGAATCTTGCGGCGTCCGTAGGTTCCAAATCTGTTTGCTTCGGAGTGTTTGCAGCGGATGCAGGTCATTCGCCTTCTCCTTTTGACTTTTCACGGAGAAGGCCGGAGAATGATGCTCTCGGGTTCACTCACGGCCAATCCCCGTGTTTGAATCTCGCCCCGCAATCGGTTAGCGCCGATTGCGGGGCTTTTTTTCTTCTAGTCCTTTTTCTGAATCACGGCGCTAGGAGCAACTCTGCTGTTCAAATCAGCGAGGTTGTTCTGAGACGGCTTGTTGGCCCACACGAATGCTTGACTGTTTCCAATCATGCCCACGGGCCGAAGCTCGTTATTTTTAAGAAGACGAGCCAAGACCGTGTGAATCGAAGCCAGGACGTTCCCGTACTCGGCGAGATTAAAGCCCATTTGCTGAAGGCGTGTTCGCACAAGCGGGGCGTTCATGTTTACGGTCGGGGCCGTCTTAAAAGCCTGACGAATGGCATCCGTCAACCCGATAGCGTCCTCAGCCACATACTCCTGCCCAAGCAGTCGTCCGAGCGATGCAGCCACTTCTTGCAAATGAGCGACTCTGGTTTCCAGTTCCTCGACTTTCTCGATGGTCCGACCAAGTTCGCCTCTAGTGACCACAATCTGCTGCTTAAACTGTTCAAAGAGTTTTTCGGTATCTATTGTCATTTCCATAGCAAAGGTAGTTTATCCTGATGTCTAAAACAAAGTCAAGAGAAAAATAGCGAAACTTTCACCCAAGACTAAATCTCACTGGGAGGCCCTAATACGAGAAGCCGAAGAAAAGGTGAAACAGGCGAAGCACCGGGTAGCCGAATTGGAAATGGCTTTGGAAACCTTTCGGCGGCACGAGCGTGAGGGTACGGCTTGGCCTATCGAAGAATCAGCAACACAGAATTAGAGCAGCACCCAGCTGCGAGGTGCGTTGACTTGCATCTTTGTGCGGCCTAAGATGGGCGCCCAGCATGCCTGAGCCCCAGTCGCCTATTGGCCGTACCATCTCGCATTACCGCGTGATCGAGAAGCTTGGTGGCGGTGGGATGGGTGTGGTGTACAAGGCCGAGGATACGAATCTTGGCCGGCATGTGGCGCTGAAATTCCTTCCTGATGAGTTGGCCTCTGATGCGCAGGCGCTTGAGCGATTCCGGCGTGAGGCGCGCGCGGCGTCGGCGTTGAACCATCCGAATATCTGCACGATTTATGAAATTGGTGAAGACGGCGGACAGACCTACCTGGCGATGGAATTCCTCGATGGGTCCACTTTGAAACATCGCATTGCTGGACGTCCTATGGATTTGGAGCTGCTGCTAGACATCAGCGTGGAAATTGCAGACGCGCTGGAGGCGGCGCACAGCAAGGGGATCGTTCACCGCGATATCAAGCCGGCGAATATTTTCGTCACCGAGCGAGGGCACGCCAAGATTCTGGATTTCGGGCTGGCCAAGCAGGTGGAGCGCGCTGCGATTCATACGATGACGCAAGATGTGACGCGCGCAGCGCAGGGCGTGGCCGGAGTGAGCGTGGCCGATCTCACGAGTCCTGGCACGGCGGTGGGAACGGTGGCGTATATGTCGCCGGAGCAGGTGCGGGGGAAAGAACTCGACGCGCGGACGGATCTGTTTTCGTTTGGCGTGGTGCTGTACGAGATGGCGACGGGGGCGCTGCCGTTTCGCGGCGAAACGTCGGGCGTGATTACCGACTCGATTTTGAATCGAGCGCCGGTGGCGCCGGTGCGGCTGAATCCGGATCTTCCCGCGAAGCTCGAAGATATCATCAACAAGGCGCTCGATAAGGACCGCGAGATGCGGTATCAGTCCGCGTCAGACATTCGCACCGATTTGAAGCGGCTGCGACGGGATACTGACTCGGGGCGAGTTTCGTCGTCATCGGGAACGCGGACGACGCAGGAGCAAGCGCCGGCGCCTGCGACTGAAATGGCGAGCAGCGGCAGCAGTTCGGTGAGCACGACGGCGGTGCAGGCTACTTCGCCGCCTGCGACGAAATCCGCGCGCACGAGATATATCGCAGCGGGTGCGGTGGTGATGTTTGCAGCGGCGGTGTTCGCGGTGTATCACTTCAAGGGCGGTTCGACGGCGCCGAGCGGCCCCGCGAAGATCACGCAAATCAGCCATTGGGACAAACCAATGGAAGGCGCTCGGCTTTCTCCGGATGCCCATACTATAGCGTTCAGCTCACCGGTAGGCGGTATCGAACAGGTGTTCGTCATGCTGAACTCTGGCGGCGAGCCGCTCCAACTCACAAATGACGACGGTGACAAGAATCTGAGTAGCTTTTCCACTGACGGGACCGAAATCTATTACGGCAGGTTTCTCGGGAAAAGCGAGGTCTGGGGCGTTCCCACGTTGGGCGGAAAACCGACTCGTGTCGTATCGGGCTACGGAGTGACTCCTTCGGCCGATGGCGGCTCCATCTTTTACTCAATGACCGGTGGCATCTTTCGAGCGAACAGATCCGGACTGGGTGAGGAAGAAGTCTTTCGTTTTGGTGCCGGCGTGAATCCGATTCGGCGGATCTTGCCGTTCCCCGACGGCAACCGCTTGCTGGTGTTGTGCGCCGACACAGTCACTTTCCTGGAAGGTGCCGAAGCGTTCGAAGTTGATCTGTCGAAGCGAGCGTCAGTTGATTTGGGATTGATACCGGCGGATCCGCCCAGCGTGGTGTGGGCCGAAGCTGGAAAGACCATAATGTTCAGCCGCACGGTGAGTGGGCTCACGAATATCTGGAAGTACAGCCTAGGCGACAAGGCGTTGACGCAGGTGACTCTCGGGACGGGACCGGACACTTCGCCCATGCCAGACCCGGGAGGAAAAGGAATTTACTTCGTAAACGGAAAAGCAACGGGTTTCTTGACCGTTTACAATGTGCATTCGAAGCAATCCACGGACATCGCGTCGCAAAACGCCACCCAGCCGGTGGTCTCGCGCGATGGCAAGCGCTTGATGTATATCACGATCCCCTCGCAGGACCGGGTCGAGCTCTGGGTATCGAACATCGATGGCAGCAACAAGGTGAAAATCGCCACAGCGGCGTCGATTGCCACCGGGTTTTGGGCGGCGGACAATTCTCGAGTGGCTTTCGTGGAGGAGGTAGCTGGGTCGCCCGACAAACCGTATCTGGTAGGAGCTGATGGCAGCGGTCTTCACGAACTCCCATGGTCTGGCGGGAGCATCCAAGCGGTACTTTGGAGCGAGGATCAGAAATCCGTATTCATCAATAGCGCCGAGAAGGGCGCCAAGGCAGGGTCGATCTGGAGAGAGAGTGCTGACGGTTCGCCTGCGGAGAAGTTGGTAGAGGGTTGCGGTTTTGCTTTCGACACAGCACCCGGCGGAGAGTATCTGCTGACTTTAGTTGGCTCCGGAGAACGGAATGGAATCTACGAGTTCTCGCTTGCGGACAAGAAATGCGTTTCGCTTTTGCCTGGCGTAGTCACGTTCGGCATTTCGTTCGCGCCGGATGGCAAGTCGTTTACGTATGCGGTGCCGTCGCAGCGTGACGTTACTATTTACCGCCAAGGCTGGCAGGACGGCAAACTTATCGGCCAGCCGCAGGTTGCGGTGAAGCTTCCCTTTGCATTCCCTCTGCTCGCCGGCGGCAACGCTTACGATTATTCGCGGGATCTCTCGACCGTGGTGTACGCACGTGTCAGCGGCCACGCCGACCTGTATCTGATGAGCCAGAAATAATTGTGTGCCTCGGGTTCGAGTCTCTGCAGGCTTTTGATATACTCGCGCACCGTCGAGATCGACGGGCAGGCGAAGAGAGATCCCTCGACTGCGCTCGGGATGACAGCGAGTAGGGAGTAAAATAGAGGCATGGGCGTAATTGATAATCGGTTTGAACGAAGCTATGTGCTGTCGACGGTGGACTATGTGTTTAACTGGGCGCGGAAGAGCGCGATCTGGCCGCTGACGTTTGGGCTGGCGTGCTGCGCGATTGAGATGATTGCGTCGACGACATCGCGATTTGATATAGCGCGATTTGGGGCGGAGGTATTCCGGCCGTCGCCGCGACAGGCGGATTTGATGATTGTGGCGGGGACGGTGACGCTGAAGATGTCGCCGGTGCTGAAGCGGGTGTGGGAGCAGATGCCGGACCCGAAGTGGTGTATTTCGATGGGAGCGTGCTCGAGCGTGGGCGGGCCGTTCAATGTGTATTCGGTGCTGCAGGGCGTGGACCGGATTGTGCCGGTGGATGTGTATGTGATTGGGTGTCCGCCGCGGCCGGAAGGGCTTTTCTACGCGCTGCTGAAGCTGCAGGACAAGATTGACCAGATGACGTTGGCGAAGCGGCCGACGGAAGTGCGCCTCGAGCCGCGGATGGTGGAGGAGTTCAAGCGCGGCGTGATGGTGGCGCAGACGCCGGAGCCGCGGTAGGCGGGCGGCAGCACGCAAGGTAGCTGAGGCAGCGTACGGTTGCGTATGGAGGCTGGTGGATGGCTTTTCTGCGGACGTTGAAGAAGGCTGAAGTGCCGGATGGGACGATTCGGGAGTTCCAGCTGGAGGGGAAGACGCTGGCGATCTCGAATGTGGGCGGTAAAGTCTGTGCTATGAATAGCGTATGCCTTCACCGAGGAGGGCCGCTGGCTGAGGGCGAACTGGCTGGAGACGTGGTGACGTGTCCTTGGCATGGGTGGCAGTACAACGTGTGCAGCGGGAAGTTGGTGACGAATCCTACCGTGGGAGTTGAAACCTACCCTGTGGAAGTACGCGGCGACGATATTTTCGTGGATATTGGGTAGTCCGCCGCTTCGATCAATACCGCAAAAAATCTTGGCCCAGATTAGGCTGGCTCTGCAAAAGTTTTCCACTTTTGGGCGCTTCCGTGTATAGTGCGCGCGACGAATTCGACGAATGAACCAACCTCCGGCTAAACCAAGGCGATGGCTCCTGGCCGTCGACCCTCGGGTCTATCACTGGGACACCCTTTTTGTGAAGGGGAAGGAAATGTGGCGGCACGCGGGGAGCCGTCCTGACACGCTGCGGCAGTTGAAGCAGGTGCACAAGGGCGACCGCGCACTGCTGTACCACGGGAAGGCGGAGCATGCGCTGTATGCGCTGGCGGAAGTGAGCCGCGACCCGTATCCCGACCCGCACGAAACCGACACGAAGAAGATGGTGATGGACCTGCGTGCGATTGAGCGGCTGCCGCGTCAGGTGTCGCTGGTGGAGATGCGCGACAACCGGCTGCTGCGGAAAATCAAATTCATGAAGAATACGCGGCTCACGATTTGTCCGCTGACGGATGAAGAGTACGCTGAGATTTTGCGGATGGCGGGCGTGGTGGCGTCGCCTGGAATTCCGCTTCCTTAGATTACCTGGCACGAAAATCGAAAATAGAAAATTGAAGTCAGTTAAGATAGCGGCCGGGCGAGTTGTATTTTCCTGGCAGGTGCCGCGCGAGATTAAATTGCTGATCGGTGGGTTTGCTGAAGGTTACGCGGGCGGCTCTGAGAGCCGCCCCTACTGTTGCAAGTGTTGAAGGTATTTTTGAGGGGGAGATTCGATGCGGATTGTGAAATTGAGTTGGATGTTGGTGATTGTGTTTGCGGTGGTGGCGGCTCTCTGGATCGCGCCGGCTGTGGCGCAGAAGCACAAGGCGGCTGCGGAAGGGAACTGGATTGAAGGAGTGAGCGACGGGCGGAATCTCGTGGTGGATATGACGTATCCGGTGAGCGAGAAATTTCCGGCGTGGCCCGGGGACGATCATGTATTTGAGGCCAAGGCGAATGCGACGGTGGAGAAGGATGGTTATTTCACGCGGAGCTTTTGGATGCTCGAGCACTACGGGACGCATATGGATGCGCCGGCGCATTTTCCTCCGGGGAAAATCACGCTCGATCAGATTCCGGAGGCGCATTTCTTCGGGCCGGCCGTGGTGATTGACGTTCGAGACGAGGTGGAGAAAAACGCGGACTACCGTTTGACGGTGGTGCGAGTGAAGAAATGGGAAGCGGAGCACGGGGAGATTCCTCGCGGGGCGATTGCGGTGCTGAGAACGTCGTGGGGCGGGCGAGCGTCGAACGCCGCGAGCTATCGGAACATGGATGCGAACAAGGTGATGCATTTTCCGGGATATTCGGTGGAGTCTGCGAAGTTGCTAATCGAGCGCGGGGTGGTGGGGCTGGGAATCGACACGCTGAGCATTGATTACGGGGCGTCGAAAAACTACGAGGTGCATCGCGTGGATTTGCCGGCGGGTTTGTACAACCTGGAGAATCTGGCGCATACGGAGGAACTGCCGGAAACGGGCGCGTACATTATTGCAGCGCCGATCAAGCTTGAAGGAGGATCGGGAGGGCCTTGCCGCGTGTTTGCGGTGCTGCCACCGAAGTGAGCGCTACGACTGTGCAAGCGGCAGCAAGCGGGAATCAGGTTGGCGTTGGCGAGAAGGCAATTGCGTGCGTGCGAATCGCTATCGGGATTATCTTTTTTCTGTTCGCGGAATACAAAATTGTGGGAAGCGAATTTACTCCGCTTGGTTTTGAGCATTGGGTTCGCGGCTGGGTGGAGCAGGGGCAGGTGGTTGGATTTTACAAACCTGTTCTGGCGAATATTGCGTTGGGGCATCCAGTGCTTTGCGCGCGGCTGGTGGCGTGGGGCGAGTTGGGAATTGCGGTGAGCTTGATTCTTGGTTTGGCGGTACGTCCTGCGGCGATTGGCGGCGTGATCTTGATGATCAATTTCATTCTGTCGACCTGGTTCGCGCCCGGACACGGCGCGCCGATTTGGCAATATTTTGGCGCGAATCTGGACCACATTCCGCTGCTATTTCTGTTCGTGATTTTCTATGCGACACGGGCCGGGGATGTTTGGGGATTGGACGGGCGTTTGCGGCAAATGATGGGACGAGCCGGATAAGACGCGAGCAGAGTTTGGTCACGATTTCCGCATTCGAACACGACCGCACTAGAACATCCTTCTAATCCGGCTCGGACGAATTTATTTCACGGCATTCCTTTTACTTTCTTCAGTGCAGCCACCAGTTGTTCGTGCATCCCAAGTTGATAATCGCCGTCTGACCGATAGGAACCCACGGCGGACGCGATTTCGTGACGCAATCCGTTCTCGAGGCCGAAGATCAGGTATGTCGCCAGGGACTTGAGAAAAGATGTGGAGCCGAGAACGGTCAGCCGGTAACAGATGTACGCCAACATCAACAATACGAGGATCTGAAAGGGGGTCATTTTGTCACCATCCGCCTAGGGTGAAGATCAGGCAAACACAGGGTAAGTATCAGGTTGGGCTTTTTGAATTGCACCTAGAAATTGGCGGAGTGGGTGCGCGAATGGAACGCACCGGTTTTTAAGGCTGAGGGCCATGCTTATTGGGGCATGTTACCCGCCCGAAGACGCGACGGACCCAAAACAAATGTTCGATTGGCCCCTTCGCACAAAATCGAAAAAAATCCCAGCGCTGCGAATTCAATCGGTGCAAGGTGGGATGCTCGGCAATCGGTCGATCGGGCACGGCATGCCGTGCCCCTAATGAAGGAATTACAAGGGCGAAAAGAACGTGGTCGCGCGGGTGCCAAGCATCGGGAATCGTGCTGCGGCATCACGTGGGCACAGGCAGGAATGCCTGTGCTACTGAAGAGCTAGATTATTTTTGGTTTTTAGGTGCGTCGTTTCTTATGACCGCGCCGTTTTTCATTACGAAATTTATTTTGCGCATGGACTCGATGTCGTCGAGCGGGCTCGAGGGCATGGCGATGATGTCCGCGTAGAGACCCGTGGCGATGGTGCCGCGCTCTTTCTGGATGCGGAGGAGTTCGGCGGCGTTCGTCGTCATCGCTTTGAGAATTTCATTGGGCGGGACGCCGGCGGCTCGCCAGACGGCGAGGTAGTCCCAGGCCATATCGGCGCGGGTTTCGTTGGGCATTTCGGTGACGGTGTCGGTGGAGAAGGTGAGCTTTACGCCGATTTTGTAGGCGCGGGTGAGACGATCGATGATGTTGGCGCCAATTTTGTCCGCGTTGTGGTAGCCAGCCGCTTTGAGATGGATGGCCGGAAAATCGGTGCCCGCGAGAAACACTCCTTTTTCCTTCATCAGGCGGAGAAGGTCGTCGTCGAGGGTCCAGCCGTGCTCGATTGAATCGGCGCCGCCCATGATGACGTTGCGAGCGGCTTGTCCGCCGAGAACGTGAACGGCCACGGCGCGATTTGCGCTGTGGGCTTCGTTGGTCGCGGCGCGGATTTCCTCTTCGGAGTAGTAGTAGGCGCCGGTGTTGTCGGAGACGAGCTTGATGAGGTCCGCGCCGTAAAAAATATTTTCGCGAACGGCTTTGCGAATTTCTTCGGGACCATCGGCGTCAATATATTCATAACGCCAGACTGGTCCGACTTCCGGGGGGATATGTTTTCCCTGTCCGCCGAATGGGGCGATGATTTTTCCCGACGTTAGAATCGTGGGGCCGGTGAACCATCCCCGGTTAATTGCGTTGCGGACGTCCACGGAGGCGTATTCCGCTTCATTTCCGACGTCGCGCACGGTGGTGATGCCGGCGTTGAGAAGAATTTGTGAGGTCTTCAGGCCGAAGAGGACGCGGGTGCCTTTGCCCTCGATGAGGTAGTTAGTTTCGAGAGTGTGCTGGAGATCGTGTTCGAGAAAGGTGACGTGCGTGTGAGTGTCCATCACGCCGGGCATGAGCCATTCGTTTGAGAGGTCAATCACTTGAGCGTCGGAGGGGATCGAGACGCTCGGACCTATCTCGGCGATTTTCTGGTCTTTTACCAGGATGATTTGATTTGTAGCGACTTTTCCTGTGGCGGGGTCGATGACGTTGCCGGCGCGGATGGCGACGGTTTGGGCGCAGAGGGGAAATGCGAAGAGGACTGCGATCAGGACTGCGAATCGACGCATGCGATTCTCCTTGGTGTGTAGCGAATGCCCGCAGCGGCTGAAGCCGCATTTCGCGTGTTGCTTTGTTGCGGCACGGCTGCCCTTTGCAAGCTCTGGGTAAAAAGCCGTGCGCTGACGTAAAGATATAAGAGTGATTCTAAAACGGCGGGAGTCTAGCACAACGTGAAGGCGCTGCCGCGACAGGATTTGTGTGTGCTACCTTTGTGTACGAGATGCCGGAATTACCTGAAGTAGAGACAGTGGTGCGCGGGTTGCGGCTGGTGCTCCCGGGGCGGCGCATCACGGGCGTGCGTTTGAGTGCGAAGACGGATTTTATTGATGATCCTGCGTCGCTCGAGAGGGAATTGCCGGGGACGCGCGTTACTGGCATCGAACGATTCGGCAAATTCATGGTCATTGGGCTCGATCGAGAAGGGGGGCTCGAGCGGGAAGGGCGCGGGAAAGATGATGAGAAAATTGCGTTGCTGATGCACCTGGGCATGACCGGGCAGATCGTGGTGACTCCCGCGGAGGCTCCCGTTCCGCCGCATACGCATTTCTTTCTTGCGCTGGATGATGGGCGCGAGCTTCGTTACACGGATATTCGACGATTTGGGCGGATACGGATTCTGCTCGATGGGGAGCGCGAGGCGCTGATTGGCCGGTTGGGACTCGATCCGCTGGAGATGAGCGAGAAGGATTTTCGGCAGACGATCACAAGCAGGAGCGCACAGATCAAGGCGCTACTGATGGACCAGCGCGTGCTTCGTGGGATGGGGAATATTTATACGGATGAGAGTTTGTGGCGGGCGAAGGTTCATCCGAGGCGGCTGGGAACGAAATTGAGCGAGCGCGAAGTGAAGGCGCTGTATAAGGCCATTCGTGGCGTGTTGACGGAGGCGATTCGGTCGCGCGGGTCGTCGGTGTCGGATTATGTGGACTCGGATGGGCAGCGTGGGGAGTTTCAGTTACGGCACCGGGTGTATCAGCGCGAGGGGAAGAAGTGTTTACGATGCGGCGGGGTGATACGGCGGGCGATTGTGGCTGGGAGGAGTAGTTTTTTTTGTCCGAGGTGCCAGCGGGCGCCGCGGCTTCGGCGCAACGACTAAGAACGAACCGAAGAACAAGAACGTAATTGAAATGCTTGCGGGATGGATCGGATTCCTCGAAAGTTACGTTGGCACAGGCAGGAATGCCTGTGCTACTGGACACCTTCTACGATTCTTAGGTCTCGGTCGGCGGCTTTGCCCAGGACTTTGAGGGCGGCTTTGTAGGCGTCGCTTTCGTAGGTGGCGGTCGCGGCGGCGACGCTGGGGAATTCGACGACCACGATTCGTTCGTTCAATCCGTTCTCAAAAGTTTTGGCCGGGGTGCCACGCACGAGGATTTTGCCGCCGCCGGCTTGGATGGCCGGAAGAGATATTTTTGCGTAGGACGCGAGCGCGGCGGGATCCGAGATTGAACGATACGCGACGATCCAATAGGCTTTGGGCATTTTCATCCTTCTGTGCGAAGTTTCGCCAATCGCGCCTTGCTCTGAAACCTACGTCGGGGGCTAAAGCCCCGGCTTCTTGTTCTGTTTAATGTCGCCCCTAAAGGGGCGACCCACAACGACGGCTCGGTTCGTACTTTTCTTCCAGAAAACAAGTAAAAACGAGAACCCGCCTCGGAGTTGTGACGGTACATCTTATTTCACTGAGGGCTGGGGCGTGAAGAAATAGATTAGGGCGGCGCCGATGCCGGTGAAGATTGCGGCGTAGAGGAAGCCGGCGGCTGGGCTTACGGCTGACCAGAGTGCGCCGACTACGATGCTTGAGACCAAGTCGCCGATGCCGTTGACTGTGGCGAGGACGCCGAAGCCTGAACCGCGAACGTGCTGGGGAAGAAATTCGGCAGCGAGGGATTTTTCGAGGGATTGCTGTACGCCGGAGTGAATGCCTGCGAGGCCGAAGAGAACGATGAGGACGTGCAGAGTGGGCGGCTCGAGGATGAAAGCGGCGAACGTGATTGTGGCGACGAGATAGCCGGTGGCGAGGAGGCCTCGTTTGCCGATGCGATCCCCGAGGGCGCCGGCCGGATAGGACGAGGCTGCGTTCATGACATTGTAAAAGGTGTAGAGGCCGACTGAGATTGCGGCGGCACGTCCGGCGCCGACGCGGGGCGCGAGAATTTGAGAGGCGCGAAGAATCAGGAGCGTAGGCGCGAAGTCGCCGATGCCGTGAGCGAAGACGCCGGCAAGAAAATGCCAGAAGTTTTTCGGGAGGTCGCGGAAGCTTGCGATCAAGCCTCGCGTGGGGTGCGGTTCTTCGTTTTTGGAAGATGGCGCGAGAGCGGCGAACGCGACGGCGGCGGCGAGACCGGGAGCTAGCGACCAGAGCAGAACGCCGCGCATGCCGACGATGCCGATTAATGCGGTGGCGCAGAGTGGGCCGAGGACGGCGCCGATGGTGTCCATAGCGCGCTCGAAGCCGAAGGCGCGGCCTTCGGTGCCCGTGGCGACAGCGTCGGCGAGAAGTGCGTCGCGCGATGGGCCGCGGCCACCGCGTCCAACCCAGCCGAGAGCGCGGATGATGAGAATCGCCGGCCACGTGTGGGCGAAGGCGTAGGCGAAGGTGGAGAGTCCTGTGGCGAGATAGCCGATGATGCCGACGGGCTTACGCAGCGCGGGGCGATCAGCGATCCAGCCGCCCGCCAATTTTGCGAAACTCGAGAGGCCGTCTGAGACGCCTTCGATGATGCCGAGCGCGTAGGCGGGCGCGCTGAGACTGGCGAGGAATGCCGGGAGGATGGCGGTGGCGGCTTCGTGGCCCCAGTCGGAGAAAAGGCTGGCGAGACCGATGCCCAGGACGCCGCGGGTGAGCCAGCTTTTTGAGTGAGGCGCCTCAGAACGGGCTTCGGTCATATTCTACAGACCTTCGCCGTCGAAGCCGCTTTCCAGAAGCCGGATCAATTCGCCAACGGTTGTCACTACGATGCCCTTTTCCTCAAGCGCCATGGACAATTCGACAAGGTCGAGTGAATCCCAACCGATAAGTTCATCCAGCTTCTTCGCTGCGTGTTCCAAAGTTTCTTCAAGACCAAGCTCTCCCGAATCCACTGCCGCTTGTAACGATCGTTGGATTTCGTGAAGATCCATTGATAGGCGCCCAAAAATTATCGCGCGGTGGCGTCGCGGACGGCTGGAGCGGATTCGAGTAACGGCAGAGCGGCGGCGAAGATGCGCTCGGCCCAGAAGCGGCGCTCGATGGGGTCGAGCCAGAGAATTGAAGCGCGCAGATTGTCGAATGGTGGCGCGGCGAGAAGCTCGTTGAGCAAATCGTGGATGCGCTGCTGGAAGACGCGATCTTCGGAGCGGAAACCGTCGGAGGGAATTTCGAATGCGACGGGCGGGACACCGACGAGAAACGAGTAAGAGTTCATCCACCAGGCGAGCCAGGGCTCGAGGTGTGGCTGGCGGCCGAATTTGTTGACGAGGTAGCAGTAGTTGTCGAGGACGGCTCGATCGCAGATGACGTGAGGGGCGCGGCGGGCGGCGTCGAGTTCTGCGACGATTTGCGCGTGGAGAATCCAGAGCTGGCCTTCGAGAGTGGTGGCGGCGTTAACGGGGAAGGGAGACTGGCGCGCGACTTCGGTGACGAGCTCGACGTTGTAGGCGGATTTTTTCAGGAGCGAGCAGATTTCGTAGGCGAGGGTGGTTTTGCCGACTCCGTGAGTGCCGATGAGGGCGAGTTTCATTTTGTTGGCGGCGCGATGGTGACGATCTTCTTCCAGCGCACTTTTTCCAGCACAGTTCTTCTAGCACACTTTGTGTGTGTGAGAACAGTTTGGAAACGTGGAGGACTGATGGTGCGTCTGTCGTAGAATCGAGTGTTTTCAAATGAGGCCCTTACTGGGCGGAGGATTCGGAGACGATGAGAGCGCGTCGCGTGAGCGGATTTGTGGCGATTGTGATGGGGGCAATGATTGTGTGTGGCGGAGGCGCGGTATTGCGGGCGCAGCAGGGTGCGCCTGCTGCGAAAAATCCATTTGCTGCGGCGGACGAAAAGATTCTGGCGGAGGTGCATGACCACAACGAGATCATGTCGAACCTGGAATATCTTTCGGACATGATCGGGCAGCGATTGACGGGCTCGGAGAATTTGAAGAAGGCGAATGAATGGACGAAACAGAAATTTACGGATTATGGGCTCGGGAATCCGCACCTGGAATCATGGACGATTGCGCACATCTGGACGCGCGGAACGGCGACGGCGCGGATTTTGACTCCGACGGAGCATCCGCTCACGATTGCATCCTATGGATGGGCGGCGAATACCGAGGGGCCTGTGCACGGGCCGGTGGTGTATGTGAAAGCGGATAAGGTGGAGGATCTCGATCAGTACAAGGGCAAATTGAAAGGCGCGATCGTGATTACGAGCGAACCGCTGCCTTTGCCAGCGCCAGACGAGCCGCCGACGAATCCTGTGTTGGTTCCGTACGGCGATTCGTTTTTGTTGATGCGGCCGTTGCGGCCGGGGGAGAAGCCGCGCGAGTTCGATGCGGGATTTCGCAAATTTATTATGGAGCGCAATGAATTTTTCAAGAAGGAAGGAGTGCTCGCGGGCCTGACGGATTCGGGGAAGCCTGACGGGCTGCTGAATATGACGAGCCTGGGCGGACGGCAATATGCGATCGCGCCGATTCCGGCGGCGTTCGTTACGTCAGAGGGCTACAGCTTGATCTGGCGGTTGATGAAACGCGGGCCGGTGGAAGTGGAGATGGATATCAAGAGCACGATTGCAAATGGGCCGGCGACTGTTTACAACACGATCGCCGAAATTCGCGGCAGCGAAAAACCGGATGAGATCGTGGTGCTCGGGGCGCATTTGGATTCCTGGGATCTGGGCACTGGGACGACGGACAACGGAACGGGCTCGATCGTAGTGTTGGAGGCGGCGCGGGCATTGCAGAAATCCGGCTTGAAGCCGAAGCGAACGATTCGATTTGCGCTTTTCTCAGGTGAAGAGCAGGGGTTGAACGGATCGCGCGCATACGTCGAAGCGCATCACGACGAGATGGCGCGAGTTTCAGCGGCGCTGATTCACGATACTGGGACCGGGCGCGTGACGAGCATCAGCTTGATGCGGAATTATGCGGCTCGCGAGGTGATGGATACGGTGGTGGCGCCGCTGCGGTCGCTGGGATTCCTGGAATTGACGGAGCGGTGGATGACGGGGAGCGATCACGTGCCGTTCGATGACGCGGGAGTGCCGGGATTTTTCTGCCTGCAGGATCCGGCGCAATATTTTCAGACTCACCATTCGCAGGCGGACACGTTTGATCAGGCGCACGAGGCGGATTTGGTGGAGGGGGCGCAGGTGATGGCGGCGGTGGCGTACAACCTGGCGGAACTTCCGGAGCTCTTGCCGCGGAAACCGGTGAATCCGAGCGCCGCGGCCCAATAGTCGATGCGAGCTGTGGTGCAGCGAGTGAGTCGAGCTAGCGTGAGCGTGGATGGGAAAGCGACCGGCGAGATTGGGCCGGGACTCGTGATTCTTGTTGCGGTGGGCAAGGAAGATACGGTGGCGACGGCGAGCGCGATGGCGGAGAAAGTGGCGAACCTGCGGATTTTTGGCGATGATGCCGGGAAGATGAATCGTTCGCTGCTTGATACGGGTGGGGCGGCGTTGGCAATTTCGCAGTTTACTTTGTATGGCGATGCGCGTGGGCAGCGGCGGCCGAGTTTTATTCAGGCGGGGGCGCCGGAATTGGGGAAGGCGCTGTGTGAGGAGTTTGTGCGGGAGTTGCGGGGGCTTGGTGTGCGGGTGGAAACCGGAGTGTTTCAGGCGCATATGGCGGTGGAGCTTGTGAATGATGGACCCGTGACCATTTTACTCGATTCGGAGAAGGTGTTTTGACGTTTGATTGGTGCGAGCCTCAGGCCAGTCGCGGCCTTTGGCCGTTACGGGACCTGAGCTACGGTTTTTTTTGCTACTGAGTGCTAGAGGCATAAGAAAATCTAGATTGCCTGAGTAGTGGTTCTCGCGAGGTCGGGTTCTTGGCGATTTTGAACGGGTGCTGCGAGGAACGGCGCACAGGCAAAAGTGCCTGTGCCACTTGAGGCGATGCGGGGTACGGTAAATGAGCGAAATTTCTAGGATATTGGACCAGATGGATCGAGCGATGGCGGGCGAGGCGTGGCATGGGCCGGCGTTGAACCAGTTGCTTGAGGGGATTACGGCTGAGCAGGCTTCGATGCATCCTGTGCGTGGCGCGCATTCGATTTGGGAAATTGTGAATCATCTTGCGGCTTGGAACCGGATCGTGCATCGGCGATTTGCGGGAACTCCAGTTGACGTGACGCCGGAGATGGATTGGCCGCCGGTGTGGGAGGTTAGCGAAGTGGAATGGCGGCGGTCGCTGGAGAATCTGCGTGAAAGCCGAGCCGGATTCCGAGCGGCGGTCGCGCAGGTGCGTGATGAAGAATTACCGGCGCCGCCTGCTGGGACGGAATGGTCACGCTATGCGACGCTGCACGGTGTCGTCCAGCATGACCTGTATCACGGTGGGCAGATTGCAATTTTGAAGAAAGCACTTGGGTAGCGGAGCGCAACGAGACATGAGCAGCGCGGCGCGGCCATTTGCAGGCGAGATTCGTTTAGCACGACCGGCCGATTATCCGCGAATGGCGGAACTGGCCGGTCAACTCGGCTATCAATCGACCCAGGATGACATTGCACGGCGGCTCGCGGGACTTATTACAACTGGCGAGCACGTTGTGTTCGTCGCGCAATTGGCGGATGGAACCATCGCGGGATGGATCGGCGCGTTTGTGTACCGCTGCGTGGAAGCGGATGCGCGCGTAGAAATCAGCGGGCTGGTGGTGGACGAGCGATTTCGCTCGCAGGCCGTGGGGCGATCTCTGCTGGATCGCGCGGAAGCGTGGGCGCGCGAAAAGGGATTCAGCGCTACCAGTTTACGGTCGAATGTGATCCGCGAGCGGGCGCATGCGTTCTACGAGCGGCAAGGTTACGCGCACACGAAGACCCAAAAGTCATTTCGGAAAAAACTATAAGCACGATGCCGAATCCATTTCTAATGCAATTCAAGATGGACGGACCGGCACTGCTAGATGTTTGCGTGCTGGCTGCCTGCTGGGTTGGATTCGGCGTGATTCTCGTGATTGGGAAGCGCGGAGCCACGAAGACCGACGCGAAGCGCAGCCCGATTTCGCACCTGGGCTTCTTGCTCCAGCTTCTCGGTTATGCGATTTGTTTTGCATTTCCCCGGCCTGATTTGTTGCCCATTGTGCCGATGCCGAAGGTGACCGAGCTGCTTTTGTCGGGCGTGATTGCGGCGATGGGAGTGATATCGATTGGCATTTGCTACGCGGCTGCTCGCGCGCTTGGCAAGCAGTGGGCGCTGGTGGCGCGCGTGGTTGATGATCACGAACTGATCACCGGAGGCCCGTATTCGCACGTGCGCAATCCGATTTATCTGGCGATGTTTGGAATGCTCGTGGCGACTGGACTTACGATAAGCCGCTGGCAGGCGTTGCTGGCGGGCATTTTGGTGTTTCTCATCGGAAATGAAATTCGGATTCGGAGCGAAGAGAATCTTTTGCGCGAAACGTTCGGTCCGAAATTTGACGAGTACGCGTCGCGCGTCCCAGCGGTATTTCCCCGACTGTTCTAGCTAGTTTCCCTCTTAATCCTCACGTTACGGAAATGCATCATTGCTCGTAGGAACCGGACCTTCTGAGTTTGGTCGTGCTTGCGTCAAAATAAGTTTACCAGCCCCCGCCGCCCCCGCCGCCGAAGCCACCGCCTGAGAATCCGCCTCCGCCGAAGCCTGAGCCTCCGGAGCTGCTGCGCGGAGCTGATGCCATCACGCTGCTCGCCTGGGCAGACATAACGTTGAGATCGTTGACAAACATATAGGGCACGAATCCGCTGCCATAAGGCCCGGAATACCATTGCGGCGGTTGCATCGCGATACCGGCGAAGGCTGCCACCCATTTCTTCTCGCAACGTAGCGCCATCGCATAGGGCAGGAATTTCTCGAACATTTCCGGAGTTTTCACAATGCGGTCGAGGCGATCGCTTTCGACGCGTTCGAGGAACTGTTCAAAGCCAAGAACCTTTTCAAATGTGCGGGCCCCGGAGAGAGTGCGCGCCGGCATGAACCAGCCGAAAATACAGATCACCGCGGCGGTAAGTATCGCCGCAATGACCCAGGTGAGATGCGCCACGCCGGTAGCAGCTCCGAGCGCGCCACCGAATACGAAGAGCAGGATTCCGACCACGATGCCAGCGCCGATGTAGCCCTGGCGAACCGTGTCCGGGCGATGGAGATAGTAACCGTCGGCCATGAGAGCGTCGAAGATGCGGGTGCGAATTGCGGGCAGATGCGTGTAGAAATGATTCTGGAGGTCGGAGAGCTTTACGGAGGTGATCGAGCCATCGTCAAAAAGCGCGGAGAGCATTTCGAGTTCGTGCGGGCGAACGGCGCTCCATTCGGTGGGCGGCCGCTTCAGGTGAAAAATATATTCCTTGCTGTGCGTGAGGCCGAGGAGATGGCTTTCGTCTTTTTGCTCGATGGTCAGGTACCCTTTCACGGCGAGATCGACGAGCGTCGCGGTGATATCGCGCATCGCGGCTTCGTTGTCAACGAGCGTGCCACATTCGCCGGGCGTGAGCTTATCCGGTGGCTCGTATTGCACGGCGATGGAGCCGCGCTCGGGATCGCGGCCGCGCGTCCACCAGAGCCAGAGCATGATGAAGAACGCAACGATGGGAAGAAATAGGGGCCAATTGCTGCGGAGGAAAAGAGCGATTATTGCCGCAGTCGAAGGCGGGTGAACGAATCCCTTGTCCCAGCCAGCCACGACCGTGAGACCTTCACGATACGAGAGCGGATGGTTGGCGCTGACCTTGACAATGTTGCCTGTCGTTTCCACTTCAGCGTCGCTTTCGCGCGAGCCGTACGCGCCAGTGAAGGCGGTCGCGTGCAAGCCAGTGACGCCGTCGGGGAGCTCGATTTTGGCTGACGCGGAGCGGATCGGCGCATCCCATTCACCGCCTGTAACATTCCAGTAGAGCTCGTCATGCTCGTCGAAGAATCGAATCGCATTGAGAATACGATAGTGAAGCAGGACAGTCTTCGTTGCGTCCTGTGCGTCAGGTACCGAGATTTTGAATTTCAAGTAGCGGCCTTCGCGCTTCTGCTCGTATTTGAGCGGATGGCCGTCGTCATTGGTGACGGAGAGCGGCTCGAGAAGCAGCGAATAATTGAGGTGCTGCGGCGTATCGTATTCGACGGGAATCGTGCGGTAGATTCCGTGCCAGAAACCGGTGAAGCGTGCTTCGATGATTTCCGTCACTTCGATGGTGCCATTGGGATTTACCGTGACAGTTTCATCGAAGCGTTGAATTGTGAGATCGCGGGCCTGGGTCGTTGGCGCCGCTAGAAACAGTACCGTGATAAGCGCGAGATGGCAGGGCAAGAGTCTGAGGCAGAGCCGAAGCCGAAGTCGGAGCCGGAGCATGAGGTGCAAGCGGCTTAGGATGTGGCGCCGCCGAAACTCACCTTCGGAACCTCGCGCTCCACAGGCGCGCTGATTTCGAAAAATTCGCGCGGCTTGAAATTGAACATGCCGGCGATGATGTTGGAAGGGAATTGCGCGATTTTTGTATTGAGGTCGCGGACGACGGCGTTGTAGTAACGGCGGGCGTTCTGAATGCTGTCTTCTATCTGATTGAGCGTGGCCTGGAGCTGATTGAAACTTTCCACCGCGCGCAACTGCGGATACGCCTCGGCCAGAGCGAACACCTGGCGCAAGGCGGCGGTAAGCGCGCCTTCCGCTTCGGCTTTGGCTGCAGGACCTTCGCTACTCATTGCACGATTGCGGGCAGCGACGACACCTTCCAGCGTTCCTTTTTCATGAGTGGCGTAGCCCTTGACGGTTTCGACAAGATTTGGGATCAGGTCGTAGCGCCGCTTCAGTTGCACGTCGATGTCAGACCACGCATTGTCACACTGGACTTTCAGGCTGACGAGGCCGTTGTACATCGCCACAATGAAGAAAACCAGCAGCACCAGAATTACAACGGCAGCGATCAGCATTGCGCGCCTCCCAGACAGGCTGGAACCGGCTTTCGGCCGCGATCCTTGCGGGTCAGAATACGGCGGGACGGAGATGGAGTAAAGCGCATAGCGTGGCAGGGGCTTTCGCGAGCGACACTATTTCGGGGGTTTGAGGCTGGGGTCGAGGCGCGCGGCTTCTTTGAATTCGGTCGCTGCCTCTTCATCATTGAGCCATTGCAGGCAAATTGCGAGATTGTAGTGTGCGCGGGCTGAATCTGGGCGGAGGCGAATGGATTCACGATAAGCATCCGCAGCGGGAGAGAACTGGCGTTTCGTGAAGAGCGCATTACCGAGATTGAAGTAGGCGTCGGCGTTGTCCGGCTGCGAGGCGATTACTTTTCGATAGGCAGCTTCGGAAGCTTCGGCATCGCCGGATTGCAAAAGTGCCGCGCCGAGGGCAACTTGGGCTTCGGTCAGACCGGGTTGCACGGCGAGCGCTTTCGTGTAGCTGTCAATCGCGCGCTTCGAATCTTTCTGGCTCATGTAGGCATTGCCCAGATTGTAAAGTGCGTGTGCATCTTTGGGTTTCAGCGTGAGGCCTTTTTCGTATGCAGCGATTGCCTCCGGGAATTTCTGTTGCTCCTGGTAAGAGCTTGCGAGATTGAATTCGGCTTCGGCCTGGTCAGGTTTCAGTTCGAGGCTTTTCTGCAGGCTGGTGATGGCTTCGTCGAATTTATTTTGGCTGTGCAGTAGGTGGCCGAGCTCGAACCACGCGTGCGCATCCTTGGGACTATCGGTGACCACCTGGCGGTATGCGGCAATGGCGTCATCGGTACGGCCGGTATTCTGGAGCGCTGATGCGTAATTGGCTCGAACATCGGAAGCTTTCGGTTCGAGGGCAAGCGCCTGCTCGAACACCTTGATCGCGCCGTCCCAATTCTTCTTGGAAGCCAGCGCGGAGGCGAGATTGTTCATCGCGTCAACATAGTTCGGAGCCAGGTCGATGGCTTTGCGATAAGCCTCTATGGCGTCGTCGGCGTGGCCTTGGGTGAACAGGACAACTCCCATTCCGTTGTGGGCTTGCGGAAAGTTGGGCTGGAACTCGAGCGCTTTCCGATAAGCGGCGAGCGATTCGTCCAGCTTGCCTTTGTGGAAGAGGGCGAGGCCCAGATTGCTTTCAGTGATCGCGTCGGTGGGCTTCAGTGCGAGCGCCTTGTTGAAATCAGCGATGGCTTCGTCGACTTCGCCCTTGGCGTCGAGAGCGAGACCGAGGTTGCTGTCGGCCTCCGGGAAATTTGGATCGACGGCCAGCGCCTGGCGGAACTGCTTGATGGCCTCGTCGATTTTGCCGGCTTTGTAGAGTTCGAGGCCGCGATTATTGAATTCGACGGCTTGGTTGTGCGTGGCGACCTGCGATTGAGATTGAAAAGGATTGGCTGACGCAGGCGAAACAATTGCGAAAAGCAGCAGAAAGGCGCCGCAAATCGACCTCGTCTTCAACCCGCCCTCCGAGAAGCCGCCGAAAGCATAGCACAGTCAAAAGGATGACCGGCGAAGACAGGCGAGTATCGCTAGTGTTAAGGTCTGATTTCAGTTACGCTAGCGCGCACAACTCAACAAGTGGATTGGACCCCTTCCAGCCCACTTGGGATGCTTTTTAAAACATTCAGCGCAGCCGTATTCGGCATCGACGCATACCTCGTCGAAGTCGAGGTGGATATCGGTACAGGTTTTCAGGGTTGCTTCAGCGTTGTCGGTTTGCCGGATATTGCCGTCAAAGAAAGCCGCGAGCGGATCAAGTCCGCCGTGCGCAACTGCGGATTCGATTTTCCCTTCACTCAAATTGTTACGGTAAATCTGGCACCCGCGGATATTCGCAAGGAAGGTTCCGCCTTCGATCTGCCAATGGCGCTTGGAATTCTTGGCTGCCAAGGGACGTTCTTCGGCAAAATTCTCGATTCGTATGTTTTTCTGGGAGAGCTGTCCCTCGACGGTAGCGTCCGTTCAGTCCGCGGGGCACTTTCGGCGGCGCTGGCAGCGCGCGAACGGGGGATACAGAACGTGGTGGTGCCGGAGGCAAATGCACGCGAGGCAGCCGTGGTGGAAGGGGTGAAAGTGTTCGCGGTGAAATCGCTGCCGCAAGCAGTCGATTTGATGAACTCGCCGGAATCGTTTCATCCGATCGAAGTGGATACAAAGCAGATGCTTGCCGAAGCGAGCCAGTATCCTGTGGACCTGCGCGACGTGCGCGGCCAAGCCGCAGCCAAACGCGCGCTCGAAGTGTCGTGCGCCGGTAGCCACAACATTCTGCTGATCGGGCCTCCCGGCGCGGGCAAGACAATGCTCGCGAAACGGATTCCCACCGTGCTGCCGCCAATGTCGCTCGAAGAGGCGATCGAAACCACGCGCATTCACAGCGTGGCGGGAATCCTCGAAGACAAGCGCGGGCTGATCGGGACCAGACCCTTTCGCTCGCCCCATCATACGATCAGTGACGCAGGCTTGATTGGGGGCGGCGCAATTCCACGGCCGGGCGAAGTGTCGCTGGGGCATAACGGCGTGCTGTTTCTCGATGAGTTGCCGGAATTTCAGCGCAATGTGCTGGAAGTGATGCGGCAGCCCCTCGAAGACGGGTGCGTGACGATTGCGCGCGCGGCACTTTCCGTCAGCTTTCCATCGCGTTTCATGCTCGCGGCGGCGATGAATCCGTGCCCTTGCGGGTTTTTTGGTGACCCGACGCGCGAATGCCATTGCTCACCGGTTCAGATTCAGCGCTACGTGTCGAAGATTTCCGGGCCCCTGCTTGATCGCATCGACATCCACATCGAAGTTCCGGCGGTGAAGTACAAAGAGTTGCGAGGGAATGCGGAAGTGGAGTGTTCAGGCGCGGTGCGAGAGCGAGTGTTACGGGCGCGGGAGGTACAGCTCGATCGCTACCGCCTCGAAAAAGGTCTGTATGCGAATTCGCAAATGCCTTCGCGCTTGCTTCGGAAGCATTGCGCGATTTCTGCGGACGGAGAAAAGCTGCTCGAAACGGCCATTCAGAGGCTCGGCCTATCGGCACGTGCGCACGACCGTATCTTGAAAGTATCGCGCACAATCGCGGACCTCGAAGGCGCTGAGTGCATTCTGCCCAAACATTTGAGCGAAGCGATTCAGTATCGCACCCTCGACCGAACGTATTGGACATAGAACGTTTGGCTGGGAAATTGGGGAAACGGGGTCGAAAGATCGTAGTACAAAAGTGGCACGTCCCCAGACGCCGGCGCGATGGATTGACTTGTGCGCGCGCGGTATGTTACGCATACTGCTCTTTTAAGGTGCCCCTCGACCTCGGATGGCGGCTAAAACCCAACGAATCGAGATTACGCTGGAGACGCTGCTCGAGAGCGTGGATCTCGCCGAAGTGATTGTGATGCGCATCGCGGAAGCCGCAGGTTTCAGCGAAGAAGACATTCACAAAATGGGAATGGCCGTCCGCGAGGGTGTGATCAACGCGTATAACTACGGAAATCAGCAGATTCGCGACAAAAAGATCTTCATGACAGTGGAGCTAGAGCCGGACAAAATGATTGTCCGTGTCCTCGATCAGGGCAAAGGCTTTGAACTCACTGAAGTTCCCGATCCTCTGGCGGAAGAGAACCTGCTGCGTACCTCGGGCCGCGGCTTGTTTCTGATGCGCGCGTTCATGGACGAATTCAACGTGCACACCGCCCCCGGCGGTGGTGCCGAGCTGGTGATGGTGAAGAAACTCCCCGAACCGGTTTCCGGCAACGGAAGCTGACAACCGGAGTAGAATGAAAGCAACGAGGTTCTATCGTGGCCCTACAAGGCACTTGCCGTGAGATTAATGACGTAGCAATCATAGACTTCAGCGGAAAGATCACCCTGGGGGAGGGCAGCTCCACTCTCCGCCGCACGATCAAAGAATTGATCGACAAAGGCCACCGTAAAATCGTCCTAAACCTCTACGACGTGGACTATATCGACAGCTCGGGAATTGGCGAGCTCGTAAGCGGCTATACCACGGTTCGTAACGCAAGTGGCGAGCTGAAACTTCTCCATTTGACGAAACGAGTGCACGACCTGCTGCAGATCACCCGGCTTTTCACGGTCTTCGATGTCCAGTCGGACGAAGACACCGCGCTGCGTAGCTTCCGCTAGGCTCAAATCGTCCCCTCACAACGCAGGCTACGGGTAGTTCGCGAGCCTCTTGTGGTACCATTCTTTTTCCAGCATTTACTCACAAGGAGTGGCTTTGGCGCATATTTCCAGGAAAGAACTGAAGAAGGACGAGTTGAGGGACACGCTGGCGCAGGGAGCCGAAGCGGTGCTCTCTCATCAGAGTCTCACGCTCTACATCGTGATAGCAGCGGCAGTGATTGCGCTGGTTTTTTTTGGCTGGCGGTCCTATACCGAACGGCAAACGGTGAAAGCGGCCGCAGCCTATAACGACGCGATGAAGGTGTTTCAAGCACGAGTGCGCGCGCCGGGCGAACCGCAGGAGCCGAATGAAGTGAGCTACGTCGATGAGAAGAACAAATACACCGACGCGGCCAAGAAATTCCAGGATGTAGCGACGAAGTACGCGCATACGCGGCCGGGACAACTCTCGGCCTACTACGCCGCGCTGAGCCTCGAAAAGCTGGGCAAGAATGACGATGCGAAGAAGTGGCTCAAAGGCCTCGCGGACGGCGATTCCGATTTCGCAGCGATGGCAAAATTCGAACTGGCGCAACTGGCAGATCGCAACGGTCAAGGCGACGAAGCCGTCAGCCTCTATCAGCAGTTGATGGCCAAGCCTGGCGTGCTGGTTCCGAAGCCGGTGGTGATGCTGGCGCTTGCTGGGCATTACAGTCAAAAGAATCCCGCCGAAGCAGCCAAGCTCTACGCGCAGATCAAGTCCGAGTATCCGGATACTCCTATCGCGAATGAAGCGGATCAGGAACTGGCGTTGTTGCCGGGCAAGTCATAAGCGCCATCTCTGTTGAGCCCGCGCGTTCTTTCGCAAGTCAAGCCGACACGCTAAACTGAGCGTAATGCAACTCGCTCCTTACGCATTGGACGTGCGCCACTCGCGGGGGCGGCGCTACCCGGAGTCTGCGCATCCCTATCGCAATGACTACGCGCGCGATCGCGACCGCGTCGTCCATTCCCGCGCTTTCCGGCGGCTCGAGGCGAAGACGCAGGTTTTCACCACCCGCTTCTCCGATCATTTTCGCAATCGTCTCACGCACACGTTGGAAGTTACGCAGATCGCTCGCACAGTTGCCGGTGCGCTGGGGCTCAATACGGATCTCACGGAGGCGCTAGCCCTGGTCCACGATATCGGGCATCCGCCCTTCGGTCATGCCGGTGAAAAGCAGCTCGACCAGCGAATGCGCGAGCATGGCGGCCGGTTCAACCACAATCTACACGCACTTCACATTGTCGAGCAGTTCGAACAGCGCTACCTGGATCATCCCGGCCTGAATCTCACTTTCGAAGCGCGCGAAGGGATCATCAAGCATTCGCGAGACTATTCCGCGGCAGAATTTCCGGAGCTGACGGAATATCTGCTCGACGCGCGGCCTCCTCTCGAAGCGCAGCTCATTGATCTGGTTGACGAGATTGCTTACAACACAGCCGATCTCGACGACGGTTTCGAAGCGCGCCTGCTCGATCTCGAGCGATTGCGTGAGGAAGTGCCGGTTTTCGAAGCAGCCTATCGCGAAGTGGACCGCACGCACCCCGACGGGCTGCAGAAGCTAAAATTCAATGAAGCTCTAAAACGCGTGCTCGACCGGCTCGCAACGGATCTTATCGAACACACGCGCGCGGAATTGAAAGCGAGCGGCGTGAAATCCGTGGAAGACATTCGCCGCTTGCCGAAACGCCTCGCATCGTTCTCGCCGCAAATGGCCGAGCAAAATGGACGCCTGAAACGCTTCCTTTTCTCGCACCTTTATTCTCACCCAGCCATCGCTGATGACCGCAACCGCTCCGTTGCGGCACTCGATGAGCTATTCCGGTTCTTCTTGGAACATCCCGAGCACATGCCGGAACACTATGCGCAACTGGCCAAAGAGCAACCGCCGCACGTTGTGGTCTGTGACTACGTAGCCGGCATGACAGACCACTTCCTGCTACGCCAATGCCATGAATTCCTTGGTTCTCCAATCAGTTCCCCTGTGCCTGCCCCGTAAGCCCAGAGCAAGAGCGTCATTGTCCGTTACGCATCAAACTTAGAATCTTCCACAGGTGGGTTCCTTGACATCGCGCCCACCGGACATATAATGGAATTTCGCTGCAATTTGCGGGGAAAACGATGTTTTTGGACGTTAACGAACTCGCCCTCCGTAAGACCCGAATCCGCAAGAGCTATTCGCCGGGTACGCTTGATTTTCACTCCGGGGAGTTCCGCCAGGTGGAGCCTCTGGAGGTGCGCGCGACCGCCGAATTGGTGGAAGGTCAGATTCGTGCCTACGGTAACTTACACACCCGCGTGGAGTTAGTGTGCGCCCGCTGCCTGGACACGGTAGTGGAAGAAATCAGCCGTGACTTCGATCTCTATTACCGGCCGATGACCTCAATCGCGGCCGACGATGAATTCCACCTGAACCTCGACGACACCGAGATCGCGTTCTTCGAGGGCGACGGGCTTTTCCTCGCCGACGTCCTGGCCGAACAAGTGAATCTCGCGATCCCCATGAAGATCATCTGCCGCAGCGATTGCCGCGGTCTTTGTCCGCATTGTGGCGCGAACCTCAACAATGAAGAATGCCGCTGCGAAAAGCACGGGTCTGATCCGAGGCTCGCGCCCCTCGCCCGCCTGAAGCAGGACTGGTTCAAAAAGCAATAAAACGCTACACTATCACTTTCCATTTTGGGCCGCCTTCGTCGCGGCCTGCCATGAGGAGCTGTAATGCCGAATCCGAAACGACGTCACTCGAAGCGGCGCACGAGCAACCGGCGCGCGCACGATCATCTGCACAAATTGCCGCTCACGGAGTGTCCGAACTGCCACGAAAAGAAGCTGCCCCATCAGCTATGCCGCGCCTGCGGTTATTACAAGGGCCGTGAAGTGATTGACACTAAGGGCAAGACAGCCTAAGTTTCCCTCGCCTGTATTTCCAAGCTGGCACATTGATGACTACCATCGCTCTGGATGCAATGGGAGGAGACCACGCGCCTCGCGCGGAAGTGGAAGGCGCGGTGCTGGCGGCGCGTGAGTTGGGGGCGCGGATTTTTCTGGTAGGCATTGAGTCCACCCTAAAACAGGAGTTGGGCCGTCACCGGCATCGCGGACTGGCAATCGAGATTGTCAACGCCACGGAAGTGGTGACGATGAGCGATTCTCCGGCGCATGCGTTCCGCCGGAAGAAAGACAGCTCGCTGCACGTGGCCGCAAGGCTGGTGCGCGACGGCAAAGCGGATGCTCTTGTGAGCACGGGCAATACCGGCGCTGTGATGACCGTCGCTCGATTCGTGCTGGGAACGCTGCCTTCGGTGGACCGTCCGGCGCTGGCCGGCGCTTTTCCAAATATGAAGGAAAAGTTCTGCGTGATTCTGGACGTGGGCGCGAATGTTGACTCGAAAGCGGAGCAGATCGCGCAGTTCGCTGTGATGGGCGAGATTTATCATCGCACGATCTTTGGCACCAAGCGTCCTCGCGTCGCGTTGCTATCGATCGGCGAAGAAGAGATGAAAGGAAATGAAGTGACGCGGGAGACGTTCAATATTCTGAAGCATTCGCCGCTGAATTTTACGGGAAACGTCGAGGGTCGCGACGTGTTTCGCGGCGATGTGGACGTGATCGTCTGCGACGGTTTCATTGGCAACATCGCGCTGAAAATCAGCGAGGGTTTGGTCGAGTACATTGGCGGCACGCTCAAGAAAGCGATCAAGAGCAGCCTGAAATCGCAGATTGGTTATGCGCTCTCGAAAGAAGCTTTCGACGATTTCCGCAGCCGCACAAACTACTCGGAAGTAGGCGGCGCGCCGCTGCTCGGGGTTAGAGGGATTACCGTGATTGGGCACGGGCGTTCAAATCCCGTCGCCATCAAAAATGCGATGCGCGTGGCAGCAGAGCTGTACCGCAATCGCGTGAACGAAAAGATCGATCAGGAGCTTTCCGCTGTAGTTACAGCCGCTGGCGCCGCGCGCGGCTGAGCACTGCGGACACGCAAGACATGGGTAAACTTGCATTTTTATTCCCCGGACAGGCGTCGCAATATCCCGGCATGGGACGCGACCTCGCCGAAAAATATCCGGAATCGCGCGCCGTCTTTGACGAGGCGGATGCTGCGCTTGGTTTTTCGCTCTTCAAGCTTTGTTGCGAAGGCACCGAAGAAGCGCTGAAGCAGACGGAGAACACGCAGCCCGCGATTCTGACCGTCTCGATTGCGGCATATCGCGCGCTCGAGAAGCGAGGCGTCACGCCCGATTTTGCTGCGGGTCATAGCCTTGGCGAATATTCGGCGGTGGTTGCTGCCGGCGGCCTTGATTTTGCAGAGGCAGTGAAAATCGTGCGTGGACGCGGGCGCTACATGCAGGAAGCCGTTCCGGCCGGTGAAGGCGCGATGGCTG